>Ga0302271_10000220_pt1 | contig 53276 bp, 18 predicted proteins | sample III_Bog_N1_1_FD_198767 | JGI IMG/M metagenome (GOLD analysis project Ga0302271, IMG submission 198767) | Peat permafrost microbial communities from Stordalen Mire near Abisko, Sweden - III_Bog_N1_1 | ecosystem: Environmental > Terrestrial > Soil > Wetlands > Peat | place: Sweden: Abisko...
TTTGTTATGTATTTTCAAAACAGAATGCCCCAGTAAATTCTAAAGAAAGGAACAACTTTCAGGAAGCTTACTGGAAGGACAAAACTCATTTGCGTTACCGACAAAGGGACAAGTTTATCAAAGAGTTCAATTTTAATTTTTATTGCTAGAAGAATTAAAAAAAGTTTGTTTTTTAAATAATTTTCATTTTATATTTCTAAAACATAGCTTTTGAATTCAATTAACATTCCATTTTACTGTGTTACTTCAGATCCTTTGAAGCAGCTCAGACATCTCGATTTCATCAATAACCAAAGATAAACTGTTATTTAGTGATATTTTTTAATGTAAATTTCTTAGTCAAAAGAGCTACCTACACTGGGAAGGGAAATCATAATATTAAATAAACCTAACGCAAATTCAAAGTTTGTGATTCAAATCATAACGCAAAAATACACAAAATTAATCAAAGCACTTTTATTGTATGAGAAAGATATTTCTAAGATTAAAGATATTCTGAAACTACTCAATGTATCAAATCTTATTATTCATACTTTGCAGGCATTTACTACATCTTTATTTTTCTTCTTCTTTTATTTCACAGAAAGAATTACTGAAAATAGCGTTGGGAAGACTTTTTCTGAATATTGTTCAAATTTCCCTTATTTCATTGAAACCTACAATTGATAATCACTGTTTGTGCTTCATTTCGAGGTATTTTCAATGTGAGTCGGTAGTTGCAAGGGAAGGATCAGCTGAAGAGAGTTCAGATGATTCAGTAGTTAAGCAGAACTGCTCAGATGATTTGGATTATGATTCTTCGTTTTATTCTCAGATTGAGTTCTACCCTATGAAGGTTAATCTACACTGGTAATGATGCTCTTTTGAGTTTTCTGCTACTCATATTAATCTAAAGAAGAATTTTTAGCCATTGCTCTACCTGCAGACTCTCTTTCTCGAGAAGTTAGCTGAAATACATCTGCTAGCTAAGAGCTGTAAAATGGTGTCTATGCTACCTTTTCTATTAATCTCTCTCGAGATTCGTCCATCTGCACTCGATTTTCACCCTCTAATTCACAGAGAACACACCAAAAAACACAACGAAGATATTTATCAAAACAACAAAATCTTCCAAATATGTCATCATTCTCCCTGTTCTCCCTCTCTGTTCTCTGATCTCCCCTCTACTCTCTGTTCTTAATATATTACTTTCTGATCTGTGGTCTTGTATGTACTAATAAAGGTATTTGTATGATTTCCCTGAGAGCTGCGGTTCAATACACTTCTCTATTAATCCTAGCACCCATTGTTGAGTGTGCTCATTCAGAACGCTGTATTACTTATTCTGCTCTAGCTATCGTTACCATGAGATTGCTCCACTAATATCTTGATTTCCACTACGTAAGTAAAAACTGCATCCATGAGCGATCCTCAAGATCTTCCTAATCTAATTCTGAAAAACAGAAACAAACACATTATCAATCAAAACTAATTGTTAATGATTCCTTTGATCAGCTATCGATTGATTTATTTAAAGAATATGAGTTCACTCTTTCTTCTAATAACTCATATAAAAACAGCAATATGTTATTAGTAGTTAGTTTACTTCTTACGCATTTTGATTGGCATCTTTGAGCATTACTACAGCAGAGCGAGCCAGCATTAAATTCTCTTTGATTTTGTGCTCAGTGCCTAAATACGCACCTCTAATAAGAAAGAATAATATTTAAAAATAAACCATTTTTCTATTGTCCATCCCTCCTCCTCCCCCCCTGCTTCATTTATCATTTCTCCTCAACCCATCTCCAATTATTCCTTTGCTTATTACTCTTTGTACTTCTCTGATACTATTTGAGTCATCCTCTCAGCCGCAAATGGATCTTAGAACTTCTTGCATTCCTTGAGAGTTTCCCTGAATAGCATTCTAGTCATTCTCTTGCGCTACCTGCTGTTCTAGAACCATGTTGGAATGTTCATATTCTTGATATTCCTCCTCTTCCTTTGAACCTGCTGATCTCGACAAATATGTGCTTTCTTTTTTTCTGCTTATTTTTCTTTGTCTTTTCTGTGTCTAATTTCTGATTGAAGAGATATCTAAAATAAGCAATTCACTTTGAATAATTTGATTAACTTGTCCTTTCCCAAGTAGTTTAGTAGTTTGATTAGAAACAACTAGAAACAAATCCGAAAAAGAGATCAATGTTATTTTTAATAGCTGCATATGCATTATTAGCAAGCAAACTAATAAAATATTAAATAACAGTACTCACCCAAATTCCTTCATATTCCTCAAATAACTTCCTTGAAATATTGATTCTTTACACTTATGGACTCATTTCCAGAGATGTCTAATCTTTCTTCTTATTCAATCCATCCAAATCTCTCTCCTTCTTTGCCATTTCAATTTAAGCTCCCCTCCTCCCCTAAACTAATATTTTCAAAATTCTATCACTTCTAAAATATTATTCAAGAACAATTCTCTTGATTTAAATCAAAACTAGTTCTTTATTCACAAAAAGAACATACAGATTGTAACTAATTATCTGATGTTCTCAAAATCTCTAATGCAAAGTTTACTCCTAATTATTTTTTACTTTCCTTTCATATCGATCATTTTTCATATCTCATTTGCTGGTACCATTCTTATTTATTATTATTATTATTATTATTATTCATTCACCCTACCATATTAACTCTCATCAAAACACTACTTTTCTTATTCATCCTATCCTTCTGCACTAAATCTTATAATTTCCTTTTCCTTTAACAATCCTGTATTCTCATTAATCGCCTTGACAATTTCCAATGGTTTTTAAAACACAATCAAATGTGTTGCTTACGGGATTACTTTCATAGTGAATTATCTACTATTATAAACGCACAACCTCTTAGCGCCTTCTTATCTTACCCAATCTCTCTCAGCAAATATAAAATGCACAGGTATTTTCAACTCCCTAAGAAATCTCAATTCCGCTGATAGAAAGCTCACTATCCCTGGGAACAAAAACAATTTATAAATCAACACAGTGCTACTCGCTGGTTGCGCCATAACCATCACCATGAATCGTTTCCAAAGACTTTACTGTTGAACGGGTACTTTTAACCCTGGTAAAAACAATTATGATGCAAATATTTCTGTCGGGAAATACCATTTCGTTAGTAATTCCTCGAAAGGTATTTCCTCCTTCCAGCATTTCTCGATGACCTAATATATTATTATGTCTTTCCAGTTGAGTACTTTAAGTTTCTCTTTTTTGTATTGTTCATTATCTTCGATTTCCCTGTAGCATATCCCAACTGGACACAATAAGAATAGCTTCTTGACGATATGTTAGTTACTAATCGCGTAGAAGCTCGCTACATATCCACCGAAGGAATAACCAAGAAGATAGAATTATGAGTTTAATAAACCAATAGACTCAATCCACTGTGAGATAGAGAATAATAAGTAATCTAATGTTTCTTTAGGTGCGCTAAGCCATGCGAGATTAGGTCGAGAAGATAATCCCATACCGATTAAATCAATACAGTAGACTTAGAAATGCTGGGTTAATTCTTTGAACATCTTTACAAAGGAGAGAGAACATCCAGCGAATTAGTGGATTATCAGAATGATAGGTTTGGTGGAGTGATTGAGTTACTCATTTGAATCAATTGAAATGTATGTGTGAATCCAATGTTGTGAAGAAGATTCTTAACTGTTGTCGGGCATGTCAATAAGAATATTTTTGACTAAGATATCTCGACCGTAGATTATATCTAGGTGGAAGAAAACAATAAAAAGTACGATTAGAAGGAAATAAATAAACCAATCAAGATATTCTTCAAATAAATCCGATTAATAAATGCTATCAGGCTAAACGGTTCAATTGGAGACTTATATTACTCTTTTGATATGTTAATTAAGGAAAAAATAAAATATTTTTTGCATTTTTTTTTGGAAAAATTCTAAATAAATCTTATTGCTAGTATATTCAGCATCTCTCTACTTATTCTTACCATTAGCTTCTAGTATTTCTTTCTCTAGTTGTTCTAATTGAACTTATTCCTATGTGATTCCTTTGTAGTGTTTTTTCTCTTATTACTCATATGACTATGAGTGTTTCGAACTCATATTATTCATTAATCGATTCAACTTAAAATTTCACCCTTTGCTATCAGTGGTTGTGAGTTAAAAAAATACCTATTTTACAGTTTTACTTGAAAATGTTGGGTATTATAATTTTTGTAGAGTTCAAATTGATTATTGATCCAAAAATGTTATTATTCCTCCTTTTAACAAAAGAACCCAGGAATTATTAACAAGAAGAAGAATAATTATATCTTCTATCACATATTCTGTTATGCTTGCCTTAATATAAATTATTATTTATCATATTTTTCATTATGTATATGCTTTTTTTCCTTTAGCGAACGAATAAATTTTAAAGGATTCTATTTCATTAATATATGAATGAGATAAACAGAGATATAAAAATATATTTGTATTGATAAAGGCTGAGAATTATCTTGCACCTAAATTATGGTAAAAATGTTCTTATTATTTGAATGATTCATTTTGTGTTTCTCATTCTGCAGTCTGAAATGGAAATATCTCTTTACTATGAAAGATAGTTAAATCCACTGTTTAGATAAGATGAAAAAAAAACAGAATCACAAAAATGAATGAGACACCAAAATTTAATGCCTTTTAGCAAATAATAACTTGTCTTTAAACTTTCTGCTAGTAAACTATGATTGATTCAATGAGTAATACAATCTCAATCGAACAACTAATATACAACTCTATTAAAAAACATAACACTGTTTTATCCGCTTGCAGACATAATAACTATTAATACTGAGGCATTCTCTACATACATCAATCATTATTATACAATACAAAATACTAAGAGTAACACATATCCACTTCCTTGACATCTGCCAGACACTTTGAGAAGGCTTGTATGCGGCTTCTACTTATTCATTTCTTGGTTCTTTTTTCCCTGATTTTATCTAAATTCTTAATAATATCCCTATGTTTTTCTTCCATTAAATCAAGCTCATATTTGAATTATCCTCCAGCAGTGCCAACACCTCCTTATGGTTTACCTTTCACAGTGCTATTCCATTCAAGTATGTTCTTCGCAGCTGAGTTCAACAGACTCTATTGCTATTGCTTTTACGCTGCTTGCGTGAATGTAATAGTCTTCTATTAATTATTTTTATCTTATCCTACTGATTAAAGACTATTATAAGCTTTATCGCTGCTGCTACCTTTCAAGACAGATTTGCTTAACTATTATGACTTTGACACCACAGGTGAAAATTCCCTTGACTGCTATGCCCTTGGCAACATAAACTAAGCAAGTGAAGGATAATCCTGCGATTAATTAATCCCAATTTAGTCTCTGAGATAGTTCACAGGTAAGGCTTAAGTTTAAGAGAGTGCTTTGGGCACAGCAATGAGTTCATAGTCTGAAGGTACAACTATGTTATTAACTCCAGGAGGTAGCTTGTAACTACCAGTGAGTGACATAGATGAATAACTGTTGAGATGATGGTTGTTATGATTATATTAATAATAGTCTTAACTTGATTAAGGATGGTGAGTATGATGAGGTAGTCCAGTAGTACTAGCAGTAGTATTCTTACTATTGTAATTCGGGATGATCTAATGATGATGCTACGATGATTATCGTTGACCACCAACTTACAGTGTTTAGCTTAGATGGTTATTGTTAATTCTTTGAATCATACTTTATTTATTATTTTATTTAACATCATCATTGCTATCATGATTCATACTGTAATTCACTCCTCTATCAGTGATTAAAGTGCTACTACGAACCATAGACGAATAATTATGATTATTATTGTTTCTTAAGCTGTTATTATCCTAAGAGTTACGATTCAATGAGTTGACTCCATTGTATGATTTCTTTTGATAATTGTTGATAATGTTGTTATTCCGATCGATAAGAGAAGCATTGAGTGACTCTATTATGGAATGCTATTGTTGAATGTTAGTGGAGTCACTGTATCTACTTCCTCTTGTGAATTGTCTAATAGACGAAGCAGTTGAAGAAGAACTAGAAGGTTGAACACTATTTTACTAACCTATCCTAGGGAATAACTAGGAGTGAATGTTGTTGTTGTTGTTGTTGTTACTGTTTAAGGTGTTCTTCTAATTGTTGTTTTCTCTGGTAATATTAGTGAATATCTTGGTCTTCTTTTACTTAGAGCCTGTCACTGTCACTAAGAAGAACCAAAAAAACACATCAAAACATAGACAAGACAATCTATAACAATGAAAAGACAAAATATCCCACAAATCCCTCCCTAAAAGAAACAATTATCTATCTCCAATACTATTTCCACCCTTTTTTTAAGACTAATTACCAATGGGCTCATGAGTGATACCCTACTACATAATTGGAGCTGAACTCCTCATAAGATAACTAGCTTTTGGCTCTTCAATGTTGTTCTATTGATAGTTGTTGTTATTGTAAACGTTGTGTATTTCTATTGGAAGTGCTTTGGATTTGACAATTCCATCGATCCCTTACTTATCCATAATGGAAGTCTTTCCCTTGAACCGCTGAAGGAAGTTCATAATGTTGAGCAAACTAAAAGGAATTAGTAATTATTCTAGTCACTCTAGAATCTCAGGATTTTTTCACTTTTTGTTAGTATTGTTGTATTTTTGGGATTCTTCCGTTTAAATCAAGAATAAATTTTTTCGCTTAGGGTTCACCTCAGAGAAACACTAATCACACACACATACATACCCACAAATATATTAATATAATGTCTTGTTACATATATTCATTCTTCTATCTTCTTTTTCTATTTCTCATTCTATTATTTCATCAATTAGGTGATAATCTATGTTAAACTGAACATTTCTTTATCTATCTATTTATATCTTCATCCATCTTATTTTCATTAATATGTCTAACACATAAATGAATTAACAGATACTAAAGCACACTTTTAAGAACATTATTATAGAAAAAATGCTAGGAATTATTACTTGAACTCAATCACAAAAGGGATGATCTAAGCAAAACAAAAAATGATGAATAGCTAACTATTGAAAGTGAAGTAATTAATAACTTAGTTCATGATAAGAATACTGCCAAAAATATCATAATTTATTATTTTGTTTTGTATCTTATGAAATTGTGATTATTCAGTTCATTCTTCTTCTGATGCCTCCCAATTACGTTCCAAATCTTTTATATATCTTTGTAAGAGAATCAACCAAACAGCATCCCCCCTTCTAGTTTCTTAAACCACTTCCTTTGTTTTCACTATTCATCTTTATCAAATGAATCTCATGAAATCAGTTCATTATTTTTCTTCTTCTTTGCGTTTCTCAAATAAAAAAGACAACATACATGCATAACGAATCATCACAGCAACACTTGTGTACCTTAATAATACTCAAAATGCTGCAAACAAGTTATCCTTCATTATGAGTGCTAGTAATTTGCTTCTCTCTCATCAGTGATGATGACCTGCATCTAACTTCTTAGCGTATCTCAACCCGCAATACCTGAAATCACAGAAAATCCCACACAAACAAGAACAGTTAGCAAATTCATGGCATACTTTCAAAAACTCAGTAGATAATATTATGTTACTTGCATGTTTGAACTTCACCTGGAGTACGTGTGTCAAGCTTAATGTAGACTTAAGGATGACCAGAGTTGATCTCAGTGCCACCCTAGTAATAATGAAAAAACCTCATGAATCGATCTTCCAAAATATTATATTGTGAAGATAACAAATTATTAAGTATTGTTGATATTTTTCGCAATGAGTATCTGCCTATTTGCTGGTTATTATTCTCTATTTAGCTATTTACCATGCATCTGACAGAATCAGCTGCGACATAGATCACTGGCACCTTGTCGATGAGCTACTCAGCTGTAGATTTATGTGTCCACTCAGAGTTCTATTGTTAAAACAATCACACAATCATAAAAAAAAGATCATTTATTCATAATATATAATCATCAATAAATATCCCCTTCATTTCATATTGTTAAACCCATCTCTAAATCGTCAATCTCATTCAGGAACTTCTAAATCTCCCCTTCCTTTCATCATTGCATATTTCCCCCTTGGTTTAATACCTTTTTGGTAGGATCAGCAACTAACCATCCGTTATTCTTCAATGATTCATAAGAGTAAGGCGAAGCTGATGCAACACTTTTACTAGTATTCTACACATGTTAAGGTTAACTTGAAAAACAACCTTTCGAAGCATAGAACATCGATGCCTATGCTCTTAATGTCTTCAAGAAATTCATTCGACCAGCCAACATAATTATTTTCTCCTATTGCTATTATTATTATTATTTTTTTACAATTATTGTGTTTATCTTATTATTAATTAATCAATAATTCTTATCCTTTTCTTTTTCTTCTCTTCCAAAGACATCAATGTGTATCTAAAATATCAATAGACCCCCATCTATTCTCTTTCACAGATAATAACCCCCAATTCTCCCTTTCCTTCCTTCTAATTACAACATAAACATAAAAGACTTTGAGATTTAATTATTTTTTTATTTTCAAATCAAAACAAAAAACCTCAGACAAGTAATTATTTAATAATCATCATTTACAAGCTCATCATGGATGATTTGTTCTTGATTCTCTTAAGAATTCAGAAATATTTCCTAGAAAAATCATTTTTTACTCACTAAATTCTCCGAAGTTAACTACCAATTATTGTTACATTTTTGCCACTTATGCATATTCCATTCATATCATACATATCTCTCACTCTCATGTTCATCCTTTTTCACATGAAATACGATCCAATAATAATTATCAACACTATTCCTAAGCAGGCTATGACGGCTGCGAGAGTTGATTTTCTTTTGGTAATATTACTCTTGATTCTATTCACTAGTTAATGCGAGAATTACAGATCCTCTTGAATTTGATTATTCGCTGATATTATTCCATCAAGCTACTCATTTTATCTGCTGATTTAATACCCTATTTCATTAGATTATCCTTCAATATCATACAGTCCTTTCTTAGCTTCTTCTAGTTTCCTAGTTGATGCAGAGAACTAACTTTGTTATTTACCATAATCACCAACGAATGATGAATTATTAGTTGATTTCCCTGATGATAACACACTAGAGGAATCGTATAAATCGGACTCTGCTTTCACCAAAGACTATCGCATATTCTCAACTTCCGAGTTGTATCTCTTTAACTGCAAAAACAAACACATTCAAAGAAAAGTCATTAATCGAACGAAGGGTTTAGATTGCTACTCTTTCAATTCAATCATTAAATCTGTTTTCTTCTTTTATGTTATGTGTACTTTGTTTCTGTAGTTTTAGCGATGATTCGAAGGGACAGAGTTGAGGCCTTACTCAATCATCTTCACCTATTTTTTAAAAAAGAAAATTTATAGCTATTGAAATAAAGTAATCAGCAATAAAACGCATATGACATGACAGCTATAGTAGAATGATAATATTTATAAATGATAATATGGATATTTACTGTACTTTTAGCATCTTCATAGTCTCTTTTGAGCTCATCAGCGATGGTTTATTCTATTATCACATAGACAAAATTTAAATGAGATTGTCATTTTTATCAATTGAATAATTCAGATAAACAAGTGTAGTCTTTCATATGTGCTAGCTAATTCACTCCCCCCTTGATTAGTACAGCAATGTCTGTAATTTTACTTGGTTGTGAGTTGAATGTACGTAGATTCAATGAGAAATGTTCCTTAATTTTATTGTACTCTTCTTCAAATGAATCATCAGCCAAAGGGATATGGGCGCTCATGAAAGATTCCAACTTACTATTAGTCTAATCTATCTAATGCTAATATCTAATATCTAATATCTAATGTATTGATGGATGTTGCTGTTGATGATGTAGTTCTTTTCGCTGTGGATTGTGTTTATTCCTTAAAGCACTCTTTTTCCTTGATTTGTTTATTTCGCTGAAAATTCAATTTTGTTTGATGTATTAAATGAATATCATTTATGTTAGGAAAAATAATCTAAATTTTGATGAGTTTCTCCTCCTTTTTGATTGCAATACCTTAATAATCGAGAGATAGGAATAGATAGATAATGATGCTTAAGTTGTCGTAGTTGAATTGAAGTTAAAATATACTCTCCTCAGAATTCATGGAAAATGCATTCAAATAATGAATAATCAATGAATTTACTCACAGAGACACATACATACATTTTCAACTATGATAAAATTACTTATCATTGTATTTTTAAATACAAATTGTACTTAACAGCAATATGCCATCAAACTCAATTCAACAACACATTTTAAGCAAACCTTCTGTGCTAATATCTTGTTTCTTGTAATAACACCCACATTAACTAACCAAGTGGAGGGAGGACTATTAAACTGAATTAGAAAGAAAACAAATTTTGTGTTGCCTACAAATATACACTGATAATTTAAATAAATACTTCCTGGGTAATTGATTAGTTTCAAGCTAAGGTTAAATAGCTTTCTTATTAGAAAAATAATCAAGTTTTCACACCCAAAAAGCAAACCATCAAATTAATTACTTATTTACTAACTTAATTAATGTGTTCATGATTCCACAGCATACGATAATTACATCTTGCTATCAATGGTAAGTTGACAACAAGCGATATCAAAATCATATGCTTCAATTGATGATTCACACTGAACCTAGCATAACACCCGTCTAGCTCAGTCGGTAGAGCGCCAGCCTTTTAAGCTGGTGGTCAAGGGTTCGAGCCCCTTGGTGGGTGATATTTTTTTTACATAATAAATTACTTGCTAACCATTCTAAGTACAAAAGAATGAATTAACGATTGATGTCATTTCAAATATTTTAAAAGAGGATTAACGATCAAGTGTTGTTCTAATATGATAATAGGACGATTAATTGATATTATGTTTACAAAATCATCTTTCTGAGTTTCAATGTAACCTTACAAATAAGCAAAATATAACAGAAACATTCATAATCATGTCCAAATATCTCAGATCCTTCCTTTAGGTGTGCTTCTCTTTTTAACATCCCTTTCAGCTTCAAAATAAGCGCGAAGGCATTGGAGGAGGTTTATAAGTTCCTCCACATCCACAATCTGAGTAACTATTCTTCGTCAGCTTATCTTTTCCATTCTTCTTTAGTAAAATAGCCACACATGGAGCAACTTTAGTATTTCTATTCACCTTCTCTTAAATCAAAGAAATAGCCTCTCCTTTTGTATCTTATTATTGTTATGAACCCTTTTGACTAATCCCTTCATTCTGCTAATTCTAATTCAGTTTGTTCTTCTTCTCAGCAGTGACAGCTTCCTTTGCAGCTTCTCCTACGGATTCAGCTGTATCTTTAACTTAGCTAACTGCATCTACTGAATCTTCAACAACTTCTTTAACTTCTTCAGGTGCATTGATAGCCTTCTTTCTGAGTTCATCTGTGTTCTCAAATATCACTTTAGGATCAAGAATCGAATTCTTAATGTCCTCCATCCCTTCCGATAGCTCATGAGATAACTTCTATGCGTTCGTTCCGACTACCTCTCCAATAGAAGGAGCATCTACAATTTAATTTCATAACAAAAAAACAGTCAAACACACATAAATACCGCCATTTAAAACTCCCTTAAATATCTATTTTTACTGAGTTGATTCCTGTTAGATTCACCTTCGATTTCCTTACCATCCGAACTCTTCACTGGATGTTCGCTGTCAAAATAAAACTCAGAGACCATCTAATTTTCTGCATCTGTTTCCGTTAACTATTTCATACGATTCTTCTGATGGCTACTCAATTACTCAGCTGCACTTTAGATCTACTTTACCAATGTATTATCTTTTTCTTAGTATTTCGGGTCAATCTTGAAGATTCCATGGATAGCTTCACTTATCTAAGGAAGTAAAAACTTCTTTTTCTCTTCAACATCTGTCTCCTTACCTTTCTTAGAATCCTTATTCTTCTCTTCTTAACTAGATTTCTTTGTACCTTTCTTCTTCGCCTTCTTGCTCTCTGAAGAAGCCTCAGAAGTATCCTCATTATCTGTAGTTGTTGTCTCTTTATCAGTAGAAGTTTTAGTACTGTCTTCTCCAGTAGTGGATTCTTCTGAGCTACTCGAAGAAACGGTTGTTGGTTGTTCAAGCTTAAAAGCATCTGAAAATCCTTCAGCAATGTTATCCCCTAGTCCTAGAATTTAATCTTTAATCTATCCTACACTAGCTGTAGTTTTATCACCAACCTTACCAGCAAATTACTCCTCATCTTCACCTCTCTCTTCTTCACTATCTTCCTCTTCACTTTTATCTTCATTTTCATCTTCATTTTTAACTTTTTTCTTATTTTTATCTTTTTTCTTATGTTCTTTACTTTCCTACTGTTTATCTCCATCAACTTTCTTCTTCTTTTTATCAGTCTTTTTCTCTTGTTTTTCCTGAGTCTATTCTTCCTCTTCTACCTTTGAAGCTTATATATCTTTTTTAGATGTGCTATCTTCTTATTCTTTGCTAGTTTTATCATCGTTATTACTTTGTTTTCCTTTCTCTTCATCATCACCATCATTGTCTTCTTTCTCTTTTTTCTCTTCAGAGTTAGACTAACTAGCAGCATCATTACTACTATCATCGCTACTACTTTAACTTTAATTTGAATCTGATTCAGTAATGACTTTCTGTTCATCTGTATTCTCTTCTTCATTATTCTTCTCAATTGCATTCAAAAAGTCTTCCTCTAACTACTTATCACTTAAATCATTACTATTCATGCCTTTTTCAGAAATAATCCTTTGTTATGCTGAAGCCAGACTTAGTACTAGCAATCCTACTAAGAAAATTGCTGTTTGAACAGCTGAGACTCTCTTTTTAGTCATATTTTTGTTATTTTTGATACGATTCTTTCTTCCTTTGGGAAAATAAGTTCGTTTTAATTAAAATACAGAGGGAAGGTCACAGAAAACTAAATAATATGCGTTTTAGGTCCAATTAAAGACTAGATAGGTTCGATTTTTCGAAAACTAATTGGAGTTATTTAATGTTTGCTATCTCTAAACTTAGTATTCATGCTAAATCTCTTTGTATTTTCAGTTCTAAGAACATATTCTAGTGAAGGACAACATGAAAAAAGATGAATTTAATAAAATTTACAACAAAAATTAACGCAAATGCAGTTGAAAGATGAAGATGTTTATATGTTTCTATGTTGTTATCAAGAAGGATCGTTTAAAGCGACCTTCATATCTTATCATATGATATCATATCATATATTATTATGTTACTCAGTAATACAAATATTCAGAATAAAATGTGTAATTTATGTGTGTTAGTGTGAAATTGCCTTCATTTAATTATTTTTTTTTTCTTTAGAGAAACCACTTACTTGCATTCACTAACAAACTGATATTTTCCTTTTCATTCTCATCCTGCTTGTGCTTAAAAAGGATAAAGACCTTTAAGTATTTTGTTCTTTTGAACATTTGTTTCATTATTTTTCAAAATCTGGGCTATTTTCTTAAGTTATTTATTCACTTCTTAAATAATGCAAAGACTTGTCTTAAAATTAACATTTCCATTTAAGTTAAAATCTAAAGTTTTAAAAAAAATATTGGATATTTCAAAAATAGTGTTTAAACTGAAGAGAAAATTGAATGAAATTTGCCCATTTTTATTGTGTGATGCCGTTCAAAAGATCTTTTATTGCTTCTGAAACGCTCTTTTCAAAAGGATATTCCATTAGTGAGAGCATCTCTCTCCTTCAGGAATATCAACTAAATCAAGCCCCTTGTAATTTTCATATGATTGAAGCTATTGTAGCATTGTTCAACTTGAAAACAAACATATTTTCTTACCCTTAAGCCAAACGATCAGGTTATTTCATCAAATACCATAAAGCTAAACATTCTGATTTGTTGCAGTTATTTTTTTTATTTTTCTTGCATTTGGAGGGATAGCAATGGCTACTTTTATTATTTCAGGTTCAATAAAAGAAAAAACAACAATTCAAAACAAATAAATCTAAACTATTTATATTATTACTAATCCCCCTCATATCCCTCTCTCCTTTCATCCGTCTCAAACCTTTAGTTAATTTACCTTAAAGGATACCCAAAAATATTTTTCTTTCTTTCCATTGTCCATTTGATAGTTTCCACTCTGACAAAAATATGAATTGAGTTAAAATTATTCATTTATTGGTTTGACTTTTTCAAACTTATTATTCTTTGTTTTTACTCTCTTTGCATTTTTCAATCGAAAAGCTTATATTTTAATAATCAAAAGGCAAATAAATCAGTTAATAAAAAAAATGAATGCCTAAACAGGAGTTGACCTTTTCACATTTTATCATCAAAAGAATTGACCTTTTGCAACTTCATAATTACCGAACTTATTTATTCCCCTACTCCATTTATTCCAAATCTGTATTAACCCCTTGGATCAATTAAATTTATATTTTCTAATTCAACTACAGTTTCATAGTCAGGCAATGTTCCAATTCTGAGGAATCTTCTACTCACATTCAACCTAAGCTCAAAGCTTCTTTTATTTAAATTATATGTTGATTTGGAAGAACTTTTAATTATCTTATAGAGTCCATTAGATATTCCTTCTCCATGATACCAGAAATTATCCTAAAGAGTCTAGACATTGTTTTTGTCCTTATCCATTAGTATTCCAAAACTTACAAAAAAACCTAAATTTTCTAGTTTGTATTAGTTTTACCTATTATATTTCATAAATTCAATCTAAAGAAGATATTTTGCAGAAGGATCAAAAATAAAGTCTAAGAAAACAATGGAACTTAAGTAACTTTATGTTTAATTTGCATAAACAAGGTGATTGAGGTTATTCTTCATTATTGTAGCATACCCATCAATTTGAGGTGGTCGTTCCATGTTAACTTGGGGTAATAAGTCGACAATTTTGAGACTATTAAATATTGTTTGTTTTTAAATCTATTCTTAAATCAATTTGATTTGATTTCTGTATTTTTCAAGTTGTAGTTCTCCATAGTTATCTTAGATATCTGCCACTAAGTTTTCTATTTTCAGAGTGTTACTCCTGGCATTTTGTATGTAGATTGTATCACTTTGTCGAGTAAGCTATCAGCTTCTGTTGATTTTGTAAACAGAGCTTTCTTTAATGATTCAAGATTCGCAACTTCATTGTATTAGTCTAAGATCTTCTGTCTGGTTTCATTCATTTTTGCTAGCTGTGATTTAGTTTCTTATCTTTTTTTCTCAATTACAAATTGTAATTCCTTGAGCAATTCATCAAAGAAAATATCGATTTACTTTGAGCCTCCTTTATTTTTAAAATTAATTAACTGAGGGAGAAATGAGTAGTTAAGCAAAGGAGGATATGTTTCTAAGATCGTATTCTCATCGCTATCAATCAAATCTCTGATGTTCAGGATCTCTTCAATTTAGTACTTTCTTTACTGAAAGCATTTGGCACATATCCTTCTTTTGGTTGCATCTTCATTGAGATAGATCATATCGCAAGGATAACTTGGGTGTACCTTGCATTTTTATGACAATACATAGTCTTTCAGATCAGCAAAGATGTTCATGATTAGGAATAGTTGATTGTTTGAAGGTTATTTTTTTAATTATTTTTGATATATTGAGAGAAACAACTTGGTCTTTAAACTAGAATGTAATTCTCTTTTTCGTTTCATTTGATTGCATAAGATAAAGAAAACCCCTCTATTTTAAGTTATTAATTGTTCTCTGATATCTTAATATACATTCTATTTCGTATATTTTTCTTGAATTAACTAATTTTTGATTCCCTTGATAGGTAATTTTTGATGAATTATTTCTTGTGGAAAGTGGGTATAGTGAGTTGGTTGGGGTCTCACTTATACCCACTTATTATCTAGTTTCAATTTCCCATCGGACGAAATTATTTAATTGGAATTTGATTCAGAAAAATGATTCTGACAAATTCTTACCACCTGCATTGTTCAGGTTTTAAAATGGTTTTCCTGAACCTAGCATAAATATGATGCAGTATTCCATTAAAAAATATTAATCGGCTAAAAAATAAAAATTAATACATAAAAAAATAATTAGAAAATTAATATAAAAATAGCCGATCCTAAGTAACTAAGTTAGAATCTGTAAAAAATGCAGCATATCTAATAGTGAAAATGGGACAAATAAATAAATAAATTATTTCTTCTAAGATTTAAGCTTGGCTTTCATTCCTTAATTAAGTGATACTTGTTCCCTTTTGAGTTCTTGAAGAACCATTAACATTTTCTTGAGTTAATTAAATCCTATCTTGGTTTCATTTGACTGGGATGTGGGTGAGATGGTGTTTCTTTTTTCTAAGTAGTTGATTAAAATATTTTTTCCTGTAAAGTAAGTTCTGGCTAGTTGAGAAGAATCTATTTTAATTTATTCTTATCAAAATATTCTGATTTCAACAAAAGGTAACTGCCCGTTCATGCTTCGTGCTGGTAATTTACCCAATTTTGATATTTTCTAAATCAGAATTCTGGGATTAATTTTCTATTTTCTTCTTTCTGTATTTAGGTTGATCAGATTTCCAGAGTCTAATACTCTATGAAGCATCTCAATCTAATTAAATCAGGTAATTAATCCTCACCAAATGATAGATCATTTTGTTTTGTAAGCTGTAAAGAAATTTTATCCTAATCTCCTCTTACCATCGTCCATTGGTGTGTTTTTTAACTGTCTTAGTTGCTATTTTACTATTGTATTATGGGGTATGGATCGATCAATATTCTCTACTCACTTTCATATGGAACTATTAGCTTTGATTTTGTTTAGGCTATTCTCATATTGATTCATAGTTACGTCCTCTTGATTTTACTTAAATTCAGAAAGTAGGTACCTAGAACAAGTAGTACATTTATTCAGAGATGATTTTCATCTCAATCTCATTTTCATCAATACTGATCAAAAGATTTTTCGATTTCCAGAATCTATGTATTATTTTCTATGTCTAATGAAGATGAAACTCTTAGTCTTCCATATCTCTGGTACATAAAAGCCTTCAAAATTCTACGAATATCTTCAAGTTTTTTTTCCCTAGGTTTCCGATCTTTATTACAAGTCACCTTATATTCGAAAATCCAAGCACATTCTCATAGGCATATGAAAATGGAAGAAAGATTCACTAGAAATGAGAAAAAAATCAGATAGATATTAATAATCAATATTCACACACACACAAAACTAATCATCTAAGAATGTAGCCCCATCATATCAAGGCAATTTTCGCCTTTTAACCATTGAGATGCTGAGCTGACTTTTATCATCACTCGAAAACTCATTTTCTAAACTTCCGCATTTACATTTCCTCCTTTCTTTAGTTCCTGCAGACACTAAAATAACCTTATACTATTCGAATTCAATCTTCAGCTAGAACTTTGACAATTCATCATAAAATCCTTTCAAAAATTCTGCGAGTCCTTCCAAGCTGTTCTTATTTTTATCAAAGCAGCCTCTCGATTAAAATGAGTTTCTTTCTCATCTCTTGTTTTCTTTACATCAGTGTATGTTTCCTTCAATATGCTCTTTCAAAAAATTAAACTGCATGCATTTAAGTTTTTTCCTTAAAAGAATCAAAGAAAATCAATCAAAAGTATTTGGTTGCTTGATGGTACTTAATAACTTTTTATTCAAAAATAAAGAAAAAAGGGTTTGAGTAAGAACACTATTGAAAATGGCTATTTAATGTTGTTTAGAAGATAAAGAGAAATTGAAGGGAAGTTAGAAATATAAAGATCCAAAGAAAGAACGAGATATTCATTAATTGTGGCGGTTGTTAGTCTTACCAAATAAACTCTTTCTTGCGAAATCAGTAGTTTTTCATTTGCTTATTTTAGAAACCAATTTATCTTATCCTTTTTTTTCTTTCATGGGCATATCCTTTAATCCCTCTTCATTCGAGTTTAAGTATAACTTCATTGAGGAACTTATACTGTTTTTCTAATTCTTGCAGATTATGCCATTGATTGAAGTGAATATTAGCAACTTTGAAGTTTTGAAGTGCTTTGAGTCTCTTTTCTCTGTAGGAATGTTGCAAGACAAACTGATTCTAATTGAAATCTTTCTGTTTCACATCGAATTTATAGTGATCAAACCCATTATACTCCACGATAATATCAGGATGCACAAATATGTCAATAATAAACGATCCAATCTTGATATTCTAGAGTGCAAAGTGATTTGTCTGCAGAAGGAACTTGAATATTTTATTCTACGTATTCGATTAGATTTATTTAGAATTATGCTCTGGGAAAGAAGCCACAAGTTACTTTGCTAAACTTTGAATACTCTCAGACACACCCATTGCATTTCCATCAGCTACTTAATTAGCTAAATAAAGCAACTTACTTGAAACTGATCTTTTCTTATTGATTAGATTCACCTAAGCTAACAAGAAATCGAAAGTTTTCAATAAGAAATAATCATTTTTGAATAGATCACCATGAAGTAATCCAACGAGGAATTTAGCTAATGTTCCAATGAATTCAATCTTAGCTGATTAATCAGTTTCCTCCATCATTTCACTGTAGATCGATGTAGCTAACTTGATTTAGACTCTATCGCAGTAATATTAAATCTCAGGATGAGCTGGATGGAAACTCTCAATGTAATAAGGGAGTAATTTTATTAATTCTACATAATCCCCGCTATCGAGAAGTTACGCTAGTTTCTCGCAGTACTTCATGCAAGCACTCTTTTATGGCATGTAATAATGCATCACAGAAAGTAGTTTTATGTTATTCGCATCGTATGTTTTTAGCCGAGTTGCATGTACATGCAGGTACAGTTTAACGAGCTCATTGTGCTAGTAGCTAGTGAGTTTGACAAGTTTAAAGACGCTAGCTGCAACATCAATACTGCCATAAGTGCAAATTGCATTGAGAATTGAAATATCAAGCTTCAAATTCTTACTCCTCAGAAACTTCAAGATTTCAAGCAACGCATTCACATACGATCTACTTGATAATCCAACTTGCTAGTCTACTGAATGTGTCTAGGATTATCCCTGAAGAATATTCTGGTTCTTCGAATCATCTGTTTGAGAAGCATTTTTATTATTCCCACTGGCATTCTTAGGAATAATTGTATCTTTGATATTTTTTTCAATTTAACTGATTATCGCTAATTAAATTTAAGATCTCAGAAAATGCTAATCGATTTAGAGAAGCAACGATAGCTCTTGCACAGAGAATGAACTCAGCATTGTCTTTTCACTGATGATTTAAATCAAATTGCTGATTTGTTTGAAATCAATCGCTGGTGATCTTGTTAAAAGAGAATCGTGTAGAATGAAAAACTTCAAGAAACAATGAATTCCATGAACACTCACATTTAGCCTATCACCTTAACAGACTATCTTCTCTAAGAAATACTTTTAGACTGAGTGTAACTGGATGGTCTATTCCATTAGCTTGAAAGTATTTAGGAGAGTTAATTTCTTTGATGTGAGCAGCTAGATTACTTTAGTTTCGAGATTCTCTAATCTATTTAACGTTGAATTATCATCGTTGCCAAGAACTTATTCCTGTTCTGTTTGGATTTATTCTAGCAACTCGCTAAAAAATCTCTTAGAAACGATATCATCTAATTATTAACGAGTCAGGGTATCACTTGAGAGTTTCTTCTCCAATGCGCTCAGTAAAGTACTCTGTTCTTCTATAGAATAATTGAATAGAATAATAGTATCTTGTGTGGAATTGCTTTGGGTGTTCTAATTCAGATTATTCTGATTTAGACTGCTAAATTTGAACAAATATCTATTGAGATAAAATGGGTATTTCGAAGTCAGTTTCGTCATTGTCTTCATTCCTTAGAGCATTGCATTACTCGTTTGTTTGCTTAGGATCATCATTTCAGCTAAATCGCGCACACAGACTCGACTAAATATTAATAAATCTTTGGAACTTTAGTAACTTTTCCACCCTTTTGATTTTGTTAATTAATCCTATTTATTTGTTATTTTTGGGACAAAGACTAAATTTCTTAAGGTCAATTAGTAATTGGATTTATTATCCTTGATCTGTTGGGGAGGATTCAAATGTTCATTAATAACCAAACAAAGAGAACAATATATTTGTTTTTCTTCTTGTTTTTTGTATGTATTAGCAGTATTTTTATCAACTATTTTGATTATTTTAATTCTCGAATTAGAACTGTCTTAAAATTGTAAGTATTTTAACATACTCACATCTTTTTAAATCAAAATGAGCATTTTCATAGGTAAAAAGTGATAGAGAAGTCTCATAAAAACTGAAGGAGAACTTCAAGAACAAGAGTTTCATAAGCATTGTTGAGTATCATTAACTTTAAAAGCTAAATATCATTACTTTTTGACTAGTATTGAACTCTTTCTGGATTATTATGCATTGTAAAGGAGTTTGTATTTGCCGATAAACACTTCTTTCAATATAACAGAAAGTAGTAATTTATGAGATCATCGTGTAGATTTAAGGCAGTTTAAAATAATTCACCATTTTTACATTACAAAAATAAACAACAAATTCATCGAAATGTATATCCTTTCCAATTTCATTCTAACCAATCTCTTCTTGAGAGTCGTAGTTTTTAGAAAAATTAGAGTTTTGTAGTATTAAAACCATCCTTTTTCCCTTTGAATTATGGGATATTCTAAAATTGGGTTTAATACATACTTTCATTTCAACCCACAATTAACTCAATAATGTAATAATTGAAACAATCATTATCCAAATAGAGAAATGGGCAACAAACCATCATAAGCAGAAGAAGAGTTTCTCAAGCACATAAATACTAAAACTTTTAAGTTAAATGAAAACAATTATTCATCTGCTTTATATTGTTTCTAGCAAAAATACAAAAACTCCCCGAAATACGCAAACAGAACAATAGAGGATATTATTTCTTGGGCAAAGACTACTATTAAAGAAGTTAAATTCCAATCAGATGCCAACAATGACTAAGAATTATGGTCCTAGATGCTGGAAGTTGATTTAATCCATCAATAAGCAAATATCTTGTGGAAAGAGATTACTTCCGCAACTACTAATCTCATGAATAATCTCCTAAAAAAATTAGATTTCACAGAGACAATGAACGAAATCCCTTCATAAGATCTCTAAGACATCTTAAATGGGAACAACATCAAAATCATTAGTCAGCGGCTCACCAAAAAAATCAAAGCACTCACAATCATCAAAGATTCCAAGAGATTAGATATCTGTGAGCTCTTTAAAATAGAGAATACACTCATGAACTAAGTCTATGAATTAATTATTCAGCCAATGGTTTCAAAACTATTTCTTCAATACCGCTTTAAACTCCTCTCTGGATTCTCAGAACAAGAATTAACTTCTTCTCTACAGAAGCTCATGCATGAGTAATTCAAAAAAAAGAAGTATAAAAGCTACAATTGGTGGAACGAGCAGTTCAAGCTAGAATCCACTCAAGTTTTCAAAGAATTTGAAATCTTATTTGATCAAATCGACTGCTAAGTGAAATTTCAAGGAAGTATCTTAATAGATTTATCAAAAGAAGATAACCTTGCTCTCAAAGAATTTTACAGTAAATGTAACTCAGAAAAACTAAACGATATTATTAATTAATTGAGTCACTAAGCCTTCGATAGGTTGAAAGATCGTTTAATTGAAAAGACCCTTACAATTGACAACAAACAAAATACAATTATTGATAATTTCCTTCTACTTGAAAATTCAGCTGAAATATTTGAGAACTCAGTGAAAGGTATGTGCAATAAGAAATAAAAAGAAAAAGAGAATATAATTAATACACATTATCAGAAGCAAATTGAATCTGATTTACCAGTGATCGTGAGTCGTTAGTTTGAGCGTTTTGATCCTCAATAATTTCAATATTTCATATATTTTATGATTCATTGCATTCCTGCTGATTCTCCGTTGTCTTTTGCTGAGAAAGTCATTCCGATCATAGAATACATAGCTAGTTATTCAAAAGAAGATAATGAACAGCTTAATTAGATAATTTAAAGTCTAAAAAATTCTATAATAACCAACAAACATTAAGAGTTATTAAAACATATTTAGAAGGTCACACTTGAGAATTTCAAGTCTTTTCATTCCTATTTAGAAAAACGTAAGAATTTAAGATTTTTACAACAAAATATTATTTGAATTTATCCTTATCGACAATTCTTTTTTGTTTTGTTTTCAATTAAAATTTTGAAAGAGGCTATTATCAAAGAGAATTTTATGAACTGCCTATTGGTACAAACATACATAGCTATTTCCAATGTTAAAATCGATTTCTAAAACAAAAAGGTGATAATTAAGCCATTCTTTGGAGTTTTAAAAAAATATTCTCTTTTAGTGGCGTAATAATTTGAATAAAGCTATTCACAAAAGTGCTAAGGAGTCTAAAGGTTCTTTAATTATCTTGACATATTTATTGAAGAGAGGATAGTCTCAATGCCTGGATATAATGCAAAGACGATAAATACACAGAATATTTTCATAAACCAGAATTTTTCTATTTCGAAGGAAAACTTCAATGATTCTCTTCTTTGGGATATTGTACGTGCAGATAAGGCCGATAATATAAACACGAAGTATCTGGTTAAAGAGCACTTTCATTAAATCAATTATTCTAACACTCGCAAACTCCCATAAACACCTTAATAATTCTTCTTGAAAAGAGTCTCCAACGAAGGCAAGCGCAGTAGACAAGTGATTCTTGCAATCAGTGGGTTTTTGTAGACTGATAAAAATAAGAAAACAATGTGGGAATAAATATCATCATTTAATCCTAATTGTGAGGTATATGCCCTTTAGTATGAGGCTTGCAAATATTCTGATTTTATTTTCTCTAAACATTACGAATCATAAGGGGATACAGATCATTTCGCGGTTATTAACAAATTGCTCAAAAATAATCTTTTCACTGAAGCAATGCGTGAAGCAGCAATTGTTGGGAAATACCTTGCACATTTAATTCACCTAGGAATTTTATTCCCTAATTGTTCTGTCTCGATAGTTGGATTTAGTCTTGGCACGTAGATCATCCTTGAATGTCTTTAAGAATATGATACTTTACTTCTGAATAAAAACCAGAGTATAATTTCTTCAATTGTTATGTTAGGTGGAGTAGCTGACATATCTAAGATATCTAATTCATCTGTCCTTGATCTGATCAGCTGTAAATTCATCAACGGATATTGCGATAGAGATTGGGTTTTAAGATACATTTTGAGTTATGTTTACTCAGATAGGAATCCAGTTGGTCTCAAAGGTATCCTTGATTTAATTCCAGAAAGATAAAATAAAATTTAAAATATTGATTTTTCTCAATTAATCTCTGGGCACTTATCCTACATGGAAAACTTAAGAGTAATCTTTTTCTTGATCGAATTTAATTCATTAATATGAAGTAGTTGCGTTTAAAGTGATACGACTATGGTGTATTTTTATTGTTTGTTTATTACAAAAAGTTCTTTTAAAAAACGAAATTTGTTAAAGAATGTTATTTAAAAGAATAAATGAAAAAAAGTAAAAGATATTCAATGATTGTTCTTTAAAAACATTAGCCTTGTGTTATTGTGGCAGATAAATTCATTAAATAATTGAATATTATATTCTAACAATTCATGGGCTTGCTATCTTTAAAGTATTATTGTCCATTATTTTCACTGCATTCATAAATACTATTTGAATGATTTGATTTCCCTGTGGAGTTTTGAATTATTAGTTTAATATTTTTTTCATGAAGATTTGTTCACTTCTTAATAATTGATTTTTATTGGATATTATTAGTCTTTCATACAAGTTTGCCACTGTTTGATTCAGATGAATGTTAGGGTTCGTCCTCATAGCGCAAAGCAGAATATGCGGCCCTTCATGATCCAATAATAACCATCTTACAATAGAAGGATAGTAGTCTAACCTAAATACCTAACAAATAACAATAATAGGTAATTAAGATTCATTTTTTGCTATTTTTTCTTCTTCATCTAACTTACTTTTTCCTCCTTTGAAATTAAACAAAGTTCTTTTGAAGTATCTCCTCAAAGCAAAAACACTTCTCCAATGAAGTAAAACTTCGTGCAATTCAATAGATAAAGAATAGTTTCTTCTCGTCCATCAAGTAGTTATGTTCTCAAAGAAACTCTGCAAAATCAGTCAGTTCAAATAAGACAGCCATAATAGTAACTGCAGCAATATCCAAACTTGATCAATTCAAGATACAGAAGTAGCAGCTACCTCAACTCAAGGAGTGTCAGAGACATGAACGCTGATATCTAATAACAGAAAGAGCTCTATGTGGATACCATTGCTTTGAAGTAGTTCAACCAATCACTGGAAGCTTAAAATACTAAATTACGCACTCAGATATTAAAGACAGAAGTAAATTGCAACATACACAAAAAACAAAAAATTAAATAAATGAATCTTACAAAATACGATTTTTAAAGACAATCTCTCATATTTTCCTATTCTCTTGTATTTCTTTCTTTCTTAGTCTAGAATGATGGCAATGAAGCGGAGATACACAGAATAGGTGTAATTTTAGCATTACGCTCAACCTTCTCTTCACACATCAACAGCAATCTCATTTCATAATCCAAATGGACCACAAACAGTACAAAAACAATTAACAGACATAAATGCCAATGGAATCCATAAATATCCCGAAAACTAACTAAATAAAATAATCATAAGATTTCTTCAATTAAAACTCTCAAAATCATTTTTTTTTTTGAAATAGAACAGCAACTAGGAGACTGTGGGTGAGCTGCGTGAAGAGATCAAGCAGGTAAAAGAAGAACTGGAAAATAAAATCACAGAGTATGAGCAACTCAAGAAATTACTTAAACTAAACGATAGGGATGATAGCAGCATTACCAATAATAATGTTCTTGTTGCTATGAGTGATGAGTGTGTAGTACTTCGAAATGCACTAGATGCAATTAATTTCGATAATGAAATCACAGCTCTACTGAATATTAATTAGCAGCATTCCAAGGGTGATAGTGATATCCAAGAGGTTGATGGATATGTTGAAGAAGAAGATGAAGAGGATGAGAAAAATGAAGGATAAAGCGAATAGAAAGAGTTAGGGAGTGAGAATGAGTATTAAAGTAATAATAAGAATACTTATGAAAAACGAGATTTTTACAAAGTTTGGATGAATTAGCTTGAAAAGGCTTTTCAAAAGGAAGTAGACCGGTTACAAAATGATAATGAGAGACTAAAAGCAGCTAAGGATGTACAAGGCAGACTTACCAGGAACATTGAGGTATTCATACTGTTGCTAGCTGATTGTTTGCTAATTCAAACTAAATAATTATTTTTTAAAAGGTAAATCGCAGGCTAGGTAGTTAGCAAGTCGTTTCGTTAAGAAGTTCTATTCAAAACAAAGGTGGACGTATCAGACAATTAAGAGAAGACTACAAACTCAAAAAAGTTGTCAAACAAACATCCCAACAAGAAAGAGAAATGGAGGCTTTTCAATTAACTTCTTTAAACGAATAGAAATCCTCTTTGCATTTTGAAAAACTCAAGCTAGAATCAGAGTTAGCTAGATTAACAGCTTAAATCACTCTGAAAACAAATAAATCTGAATAAAACACTCAAACATTCTAGACTTAACTCAATCAATAAATCCAAGAGAATAATGCCATCAAGATCAAAATATAAGAGCTAGCAATGAATAAAGTAAGATAATTGTCCATTTTAAAATACTTTTTGATTCTTTTTATTTTCATTTTGTGTTTGATTGATCAGTCTCATAGGTACATTGGTAGTGATGAATCAGGAGATGAAAACCGTCCCCGAGGGAAAAGTGGTAGGATAGGTAGAAAAGGGAGTATTGCAAGTCAAAAGAGCAGTGAAAGAGATAGCTTAATGTTTACATAATCTAGGTATGGAACTTAGAATAAGGCACTTTCATCTTATTCTCCATTCTAAACCACGCAATAGTTGCCACTTTAAAAATTCTCAGATGCTGCATCTCCATAATAATAGCTGAACACAACTGAACACAAATCAGCCTTTGAGAAGAAGGAATCTGTGGGTTCAACTTTCAAAGAGCTAGCTGCTTAGAATAATGACTCTTAGATAAGTAACAACACCTAAAGCAATATTCCAAAACAAGCAATCATTGATGGCATTATGACTTCCCCTTCAAATCATCAAGATACTAATACTAATCATGTTAAAAAAGATAGCAATCACAATGACAACTCGAGTGAATGTACCAATAGCAATGAAAAAGCCAATCATTTTAACTTCTATGATAATAACAACACTAACACACCTAAGACATCGAAAAGACTTGATTATGTTCAAGGATCATCCAGCGATAAATCCGCAGTGCACCAACTGGAAAGAAGTAGCTGTGAAAGCGAAGGAGAAGATAGTAATTCCTTACATGAAGACGACCAACAAAATATCAGAGGAGATGGAAAAAATAAACTATTAAACAACAGCAAGCATCTTAATGTAGATTTGCCAGGAGAAAAAATCAACGATAATGACTCGTTGTTGTTACCATTATCAGGATCACCTGCAAAATGAGCTTCAAAAAAAATAAAAAGAATAATCACCATTAAATGATATTGTTAATGTTATTTGTAGCAATTATTTTTACTTGTCTTGCCATATGATATTTGGCAAGAGACAATTTAAAAGTAAATTATCTTTTTAGAGTAGCTTGTGTCTCAGAAATAAAATAGAAAATATCAGTTTAATCTCAGAATAATCTTGTAAAAACGGTAAAACAATACAATGGTTTATTTTTAGTATTTTAGAGAAGTATTAAGAAACAAAAATGCAAGATAATTGACTTTTCGTAATGAAGTTAGAAAATAATTCAGCAGTAAAATGATGAGGAGGAGAAGATTACTTCAAAAATAAAGCTCTTAATAGATTGAAAAATCATATTATTTAATATTTTGGCATGCATGAACTATTGACTTTTTCCTAAATCCAAATCGAAATAATTTATGATATGATATGAAGGTCGCTTTTAAAGATTCTTCTTGATAAGGACATAGAAACCGAAATAATGTATGTAATTATTCAAAACAAGAGAGAATTCTCATTAAGATATGCTTGTTTATCAATAAATCCATCATAAACTCACTCCTTTAATATGTAATCACAATAAATGTTTATAATAAGGTAAATCATTTGTCAATGTCCGACATCTTCCGCAAATGTTTCCTTTTCTGCAATACTAATTGTCATAGTCAAAGATAGCTCCACAAAAAAACTATTCGTCTTCATAATAGGCTACTCTTCCTTATGAATTTACTAGACAGCCCTTTGGTAGTTTTCTGTACTTTAAATCCAGTTCCATGCAAGGAGGACAATTACAACCATTATGAATTCCACATACAGAATTACAGTGATTACAACGATGTCCTGCTGATTGTCCGCAATAAAATTTCGGAATAATTCCAATACGAGCAATTACTCCCCTTGAGTTTTTCACTTCTTTTGTAGGATTGATCTCATCAGTTTCTACAAATTATTGAAGAATTTCTTAAGGATGAGTTTCAGTTAAGTGGCTCAAGAATTTCGGTTTTATTCCTGTAAATGGGCAATACTTACAAGAGAATATTCTTTTCTCACATATCTTTTGATGTTTCTTGATTTCAGAACCCTGATCGTTCTTTCCGCAGCCATAGCGACAATCGAATTTGGCTGAGTTCATCAATCGAAGTAAAAATGAGTTCTTATCAAAAGAAGGAGATAAGTTTCTGCATGCTGGACAGGAAGCAGATTTATTATTAGCTTTCAGTTGGTTAATGCAATCTTAGCAAAAAACAGCTCCACAGCAAGATGAAGTGAGAGGATCATTTTCAGGAAGGATGAAACAAATACCGCAGGTGAAAATTTCTGGTTTAGTGAAATCCATTTTTTCTCTCTGTCGATTGACTTTTGTTTTTCTTTATTAATTATTCTAAATTTTGAAGCCAGATTGTTTTGAGGATATAAAAGAAAATGGTTGCTATTACATTGCCTTAATTCATAATTTATTTTTTGCTTACAAAGACAACTTAATAATCTGATCAGATAAATACAAAAAGACACTTTAACATTTTTTGATGAGACAGAAAACTTCTTTGCATATTTTTCATCTTGATGTAAATAAACATTAAAAAACACTCATGAAGTACTTAAGATAATATTTCAAATCAGTTTTATTTTACAAAGAAAACAACAGATAAAATGAGTTGGCAAAGTTTTAGGAATAAATAAATGCCAAAAATTGAATTCTAGACACATGATCAGTAGGCAATAGTAGGAGTCATTGAAAGCTTAAGTCTTCGAAGAGTCTGTTAAGACTTGCGATTCTAATGGTATTTCAAGTTTAACATGGATTTTATTTATATCAACACTGATAAAATAAATCATTGATACTCAGAGGAATTTATTTGAACGTACTTGCCTTAAGGATATCTGATTCAGAGAAGTCATATACTGATAACGAAAGTCAAGGAGATAATCGGAAGCTTGATTTATAATTAATCCTTGATTTTGAACTTTAGAGGATGGATAAGTAATCAAGGGAGAGATAAGATTCTAAGCAAAAGAACACTAATTAATTTTCTTAAAAATTGATTGTGTAATAAACTAAGGTTTAACTCATCTACTTTAAACAATCAAACAAAACAAGCAAAATGTAAAGAAGTTGTTGTCAAACTCACAGCGAGAATGTCTTAATCGACTCAGAAACGATCGATTCCATCATCATCCTTGAAGACCCTCATATTGCACACAGTCACGCTGTAGTTATCCCCAGGAGCATGAAAGCATACTCCAAATCTGTACTTGGCAGAGTTGTTGATCTAAGTTGGATTAGCTTTGACAATGTTCTAGAGAGATTCATCGAAAATATAGAGTTTATGAGTTTAGATGCAAAATCTAAAACGTATCGCAGTTAACGTTGAGCTTAGGGAGCGCTCAGTTAGTTAAACTCCTTTGATTAAAGTATCAGCTCCAGAGGAAGGAGAGAAGAAAATTGTATAGAAGTCTTTATTATCCCCAACGCAATTTGAGTGTATGCTTTGTTCTTGGATGAGTCCTATTCGAATAGAATGACAATTATTGAGTGGTCTGTTGAATTTGCATGTGATCTCATACATCAATTCATTTTGTAGGTTATTCTCACTGACTACTTAAGCATTTAAAGATGTCTTTTGAAGGATTAAACTTCCCTTTTCGACTTCAGTTATCTCAAGCTTACTACTATCCTAATAATTAGTCTTAATAAATCTGCAGTTGAGCAATTATTCTTTTTTTAAGTTGAAGGGAAGTAGTTCTAGAATAGGCAACTAAGCGAGTATCCTTTTAATCTCTGCTTCTTCTTCTTTTTTAAAAAAATATCCCCTTTTAAGACTTTAGAGCACTTGGTTTGAGTTGAATTGCAATTCTGGAATGGGTGAAATCGCAGTGGAATAGTTCAAACCAGGAGCGAGAGAGAGCTCATTCATTTTCGCTGTGAGAGCGTTGATATTCTTGAGCTGATTCATATTTATTTTTGTGAACTCACTTGGCTTGGGAAGTTGTTCTGCAATTTGAAATTAAGCAAAGTAACTACTAATGCTCTGAAGCATCTTTTGCAGCTGGCTAAGTATATTTTGATCACACTGGTTAGCAGAGTTACTGAGGAGTTTGAAGACTAGCTCAGAAGACCACACTTTTTAATTTCGTGGCAGAGGATTTTTTTTATTGTGGACCAGCAATTCAGCGAAATTCAGCAGCTGAGAGAGTTCCTGTTCGTCTAGCAACTCGAGCTCTAAGCGTTGTTTCCCTTCTTGATACACACTCCCGAACTCGATTTTATCATAGACTCGTTGGAACCTCAAGAGGTGCTTCTTCAAGTTGCACTCGAACTCAGACGAAACGTTATTCAACTTGCTTATTGCGAGCTGATATAAAGCTGCTGCATTCCCGTTTCCAAGGTCATTAGCTGGCTTGTGCTGCCTTACCAGGTCATTCAAATCGTCAACAAGGAAGATTGAGATCTTCCCCAAGTCTGCGAGCACACTCTTCATGATCCTCTTGGGACCCTCAATATCAACAGAGTTCACCTGAAGGGAATGGTCTTCTATCTCTCTCTTGAGTATCTGCTCTGTGAGCTCTTAGCTGTTCAGGACAGATGCGATAGTTTCTTTTATTTTCAATGACAACTAATCGAGATCAGTGGAAAGGTCCAATACGTGATGTCGGAGGACTTCCTTAGCGCTTAGTTGATTGTACTCTCTGATTATGTGCGCGTTGAAGTCCCATAATTGTTTCGATTGCTAGACAATGTTTTCTTCTATTTCGTTTATTTTGTCGTTGATTTTAATTCTCAGCTCCTTTAAAAACATCTCGATTTGATCTGTGAATCTTGCGTCCCTGCAGTTCGGTTGAGCTGTGATTTGTTTTATCTGCTGAAGGAGAGAAGGATTATCTGGCAGTGGCCAGTTCCAGAGAATAGTGTTTTCGTCACTTCGTTAGATCTGCTTGATCAGTAAAAGGTGCTTTGTATTGAGGGACTGCTCGAAGAGGCATGTGACACACTTGAAGAGACACTCTGTGGTATTTGCAGTGTCCGTGGACAAGAATAAGCATTCTTCGTAAGGGTGCACTTTGCAGAATGGCTTCCTCTCATAGTCATTCCGCAATATTTGCTGGTATTATGGTTGATTCTAGTCTATTTGAGAAGACATTTTAGAAAATATTTTAATCTTTAATTTCTTTTTTCTTTTTTTCTGAATATCTGCTCTTAAGTTTTTAAAAATGGTAATATTCTCATAATTGTTCTTAGATTAACTTAAATGTTGTTTCAACTCCAAATTCAAATCTTCTAAATATTTCCCTTCTTTTGATTACCATTCTTTCATAAATATTCATCAACAAAATCTTCAAATTCATGAATTTTTAGCTCACAATAATGCATAGGATTTTGAAAAAAGACAAGACTTTCAGATACAAATTCAATATATTTTTAAGAGCTAATCTTTATTGTAGATAGAGAAATATTATTAGCATTCCTAGAAATACATAAGAACAAAACTTTTTAAATATCTGGTATTATTTATTATTCATTGTAAAAGAAATTAAAGTATGTTGTTGAATTCAGATATTACCTAAAAATAATCCAAACAGCTTACTTCTTTGCTAAATATTAAAATTTAACATATCTCAAACAATAAAACACTACTGAAATACTTATTCTTTGATCTCAATATTCAAATCTACTTAACTTAATGAAAAGGTTAATACCATCAACATTAGAAAAGCTATTTTTAAATGCTCTAACTGAAACAAACTTCATATTTATCTACAAAATTGCAGATATTCTGGTGATGGAAATAATTATTAATCAAATAAATATTGTTGCATTGCATTTCCTTTTTTGAGTAAAATTTTAGATTAAAAACACCTGCATCAATAAAAGAGATTCTTAATTTTTTTAAGAAAATTAATTTTATTTTTATCTTAAATTATCCCAAATTAGATAATAGAATAAGGTTAGACTAGTAGATAATAAAATTTAAGCGATCAAGATCTTTTTGGTGTAAATTGTTAAATCCTAATCACCTTAAATAATTACCTTGTAAATTAAAGATTCTACTTGATGAACAAGTTATTATTTTTATTTTCATTTTTCTTCTACTTTCTATCTCTCTTAGTTCTATTAACTTAGAGACAGAAAAACCTTTGATTTTTCTTTTGTTTATTAATAAACATTTAGCTATCAAATAATAACTTAAAAACTGTTTTTCAATTTGATTTTTTTTCCCCTTATTTTTTTTTCCCACACGAATTCAATTTCAATCTACAGCAAAACTAAAAGCCAAGGGAGTACAAATATCATTTTGAAGTTTTTAATTTTAATTTTAATGTTAATTGTTTGTTGTATTTGAAATTTGATTTGATTTTATTTATTTTTGAAAATATCATCTTTTTTTTTATATCTCTTTCATAATTTCATTATTTTATTACTTTCTTTTCTTTTTTTCTCTTTCTTAAATAACACTTTACTAAATGTCATTCTTTCACAGTAATATATTATTGCTCAATTTCTCTTTCTTCTTTTTTCTTCGAATGCTTTCATTGCAACCATCTCAGTGGATTGGATTGGCTAATGCAGGCACTCGGATTCAAACAATCAACTCCATTAAGACATTACAAGATTCTGGACATATTTACGTTTTTGGTTCCATGTTCTGCGGTTAATCGAGCTGACTCTTTTAATAAGCCCTCTGTTTGATCAGAACGTGATTGATTATAAATCAAATCGACGATTTTGGGGGATAAACGAAGTAAAAAACATAGAGTCATGCTCGATTTTAAGATTGTGTATCACAGGGACGATGGGTGATACTCTCTCAAAAACTTCCATGGAACGTATTAGTTAAATTACTATTTGCAATATGTCTTGTAGAGTCTTGTTAAGTGCTTTTTGTGAATTTGCGCTGGAGGATTCGTTTGATTTCTGTCTCTTTTCTTTACAAAGTTAATTAGATGTTTGATTGTTTCTTCTGTGATCAAAGGCAAAATAGATATTAATTTATTGAATAGTTTTAAATTTGAAAAGCAAGGAGTTGGGAGGTGTTTAAGGGTAGTTCAAATTAATTAATTAACTGCAGTTAAGGTCCTTTTATGAGGGTAATTAGGTTTATTAAATGTGAATATGTGTGTGCTTGTATGTTAAGAGATATTAAGACATATTCTTAGTAATTTTTGCATTCAAATAAAGCAAAGAATCATTGATTGTAGGAATTGAGAATATTGTGGAGATTTGAACTGAAGGGTGTTAATCAAAATAATAATATGAAGGTGATGACCCTCAATGAAGAGTTAAATATCATTAAGATAAATGAACTTCAAACAACTGCATTTGGGATGAGCTTAGTCAGCATGTAGAATAATAATGAAATAACTAGTAAGGATTCTACATTATCATCCTCTTCCACTTCTTCTTTGATGCGAAAGAACTTGTAGGACTTAGACAATCTAACACAATTAAATACACAGTAAAAGATGTAACTATTGAAGGGCATGATAGTACGTGTTGAAAATTCTATCAGGGATGAATAAAAAACCTTATGGCTACTAAGGAAGAATAATAGGAATAATGCAAGCAATTATTGTGGTAATGGTGAAAATTCACAAACCAATAATTGTAGTAAGAATAATTCTGATTCCTAAAGTATCATGATTTGCTTATCACATTCTGATAGAGTGAACTAAAAACCAATGGCTAATAGAGAAACAATGCAATAAGAGTCATTGCCATAATAACAATTAGATCGAACTCAAGCAGAACCTGGCACTTTGAAGATCTAAAACAATACTTAATTTATAAAAACTTAACAAGAGGAAATAGTTATGAACAATCTGAAAGCTATAAAAGCATTGGAGCAGGAGTTGATCAAGGCTAAGGCAGAGAGAAACAATGTTAGTGAAAATCTCGAGGATGTTAAGTATGAGCTCATCGATTCAAAAGCATAATTATCAGCTTACAATGCAGAACTAGCGAAACAAGACTTTATGATTTAGAATCTCCAAGTGTTTATCACATAACTCACGAAGAAAGGAATAAGTAGTATTGGAAACTATAATAATAATCGAAATAATTTAAATATATCTAGAATGGATGCATCCAGTGTTATGAACTCTTCTGTTATTGTTGATGTGAAACAATCCCTTAGCTCTCTTAAGACATTTCTCTAAAATGCATACTCTAAAATAGTACAATAGTAATAATCATCAACATCTTCCTCATCACATACATCTTCAACTCGTTTAGATTAGCACTCGATGTCTTAGCCTCAACAACCTAAACCTCCTAATAGTAATAATATTCTCTCAGGGATCGACTTGCAATGATATTTACTTATTTTAGGAAATATAAATGTAGTTTGTTGATTACTTCATATTGAGTTTTAAAAAGTTTAGGGAAATACTTGTAATTAATAAAATGACACATCTCTTCTCGAAAGAGAATTAGAAAGATAACTATTAACTTGAAAGATGATAATGACAATACATTAATATGAATAAATAGAAAAAAGATGGTAAAAAAACAATTGTAATTGATGTTTTACCCTATGAATTTAATGAGATAATCGCAATAAAAAGGAAATTTAGTAATTCTAAGAGCATCTTGCTTTCATGATTACAAAAGAATAATTAGTAAAGAGTAGAGAAGAAACTTGAGAAGAAATGCAGTTTTTCCATTGAGCAGAAACGCATTGTGAAAACTTCTTTTGAAATTTTAACCGTTTATAATTATTTTGCTCATTTAAGAAGAAGAAGACATATCGATCACTGTCATTAATTTGATTAGCTGCTTGTTTTCAAATATCATATTGTTTGCTTGTTATGTTTGAAAGTTGTAAAATACAAAGAAAAATAATACGAACTCATAGTTGTTTGTGACACTCTCAGCTTATCAGTTTATTATTTCATCTAGATATTATCATTGAGAATTGAATTTATGTCGGTTTATGTAGTCTTTCAACACAGAAACAATATTATTAGTGAATACTTTGTCTTTGCAAAACATGCTTATTTAATCTTATGGACGATTGCTAAATATTAAGGCAAGTTTACTAGTATTAAGACTTTGAATAATTTACACGCATTCTAAAGCTATTTCCTAATAATATGCTGCTTCTGAATAAAACTAAATAACATCTCTTGAAGGCAACCTGAATTGTATTAGTTTTAGTCTCTGGAAATTCATGTTTTTTCTCAAGGCTATCTATGAGAAAAGAACAGCAATTTAGAAAATAGCACTAATGCTCTTTGCTCCTTCTGTATTCCTGTTAGAAACCATTTGCTGGATGAATTATTCATTACAAACAGCTTATTTGCTGCATTATTTCTTGTTTTCAATACCAATATCAGCAACAACTTGTATTCTTTTCATATTTATAAAATTATTTCAATTGAAGTAACCCTAGACCCAATGCTTAAAACCAAGTGGGAATTGTTATCGCATAAATACATATTGTCTGCCTCTGCACATATGGATAATAATATACAGCACATTCAAACACGATTATTATGAAAACATTGTATCTATGGCATATTCCATGAAAAATAAATGTTCATTCCTCATAGGAGATGCTATTCTTCATGAGTGATCAGAGTCCAACAGAGCTGGGGTTAATGTTTCCTCTGTTTTCGGTGTTGTCAACCTGAGTTTGGGCGACCTTTTGAGCTCTTCTGGATCCGTTCATGACCAAGAATTGTCTGTAGTAAGGGTTGTTGATGTGGTAGAGCATTTCTATCTGAGATGGTTTGTAGCTTGTGAATTGATTTATGTTTTTTTAAGAATTGAATGAATAATAGCGTCAGTGAGATGGGTGGGGTATTTTTGAGTTTATTTTTTCACTCAATGTTTTCATTTTTAGACCTTCGTGTTTGAGCTTCTTCTTGGGGGAATTCTTTGGATTAATAGAGCAATAGTCTGTGGGGAAAGGAGGTGGAAAAGGAAATGGAATAATGCCTTTTTAGATAAAGAAGTTGAATATTCTTATTTTGATAAATTATAAAGGTAAAATGCTTGATTATTTGATTTGTGATTTTCAGCTTGAAGGCTCTGTGTTCCTCTTTCTTTGCAAATGATGAAAATAGCTGAAGGATGAATCATGACGAATAGTTCGATAACTATCATTTTTTTTAATGTTTTGAAATTGATATTTACATGATTTTGTTGGGATGTTTGCAGGATAAATATTTTTAGAGTTTATTGAAATCCAATAGAATTAATTTGAGGAGTGATTGTGCAGGATAAATAATGGTTGTTGTGAGATTGGGCAAGTGAAGTATCATAAAGCATTTTTAGAATGATAGAGTAATCTCTTGGTTTCTTTGAAGGGGGATTTTAGGATTGGGTAATTTAAGCTGGTTTTCTTAAGAATTTATTGCAAGTATTGCAAGGAAAGAGAAGAAGAGAGGGATAGGTCAATTAAAAAGGAACAAGAGAATAAGTAAAACTCTTAAGATATCTCTCATAGACTCTGCGTTTTCTTCTTCTTGAAGTGCTTCTCAAAAATATCATTGATTAGTCAAAAAGCAGTACAGTTTGAACTTAGAAGAAGAAACTAACTACTATGTCAATAGGTGATGAAAGTAATCCCTCACCTCGTGGATCAATGCTCTCTTTAGGGTTAGAACCCTCCTCAGCTATGAGTAAGGGATACGCAAATTTACTAGCTGAGAGCCTGCTGACAAACAGCCTCTACGAAGAGCAAGTGAATTGTTAGTAAATACGGGAATGCATTAACGAATCAGAGATAATTGCTTAGAAAATACTAAATAAGATTATCAATGACGGAGGTACGTAGCTGTATGATAAATACATAGGATAGAAAATAGAAGCGCATTCAATCACAAGGATCATCCATCTCACAGAGATCACCTTATCTTAGGAACTGTTGTTCTATGATGATCTAGATGAAGGATTCTATGTAAATAAACGGAGTAATACTGATGATAATGTTCCTTAGAATCTAAAGAAAAAAACATTTTAAAGAGGAAAGCTGGAGGAAGAAGATGAACCGACACCTCCCAGAGATGAAAATTGGAAGGGATTAGCTGTGGGAATAGATAAGCTGTAGAATAGCATAGCTGGGATGTCAGCATCGAAGCTGACATTAAACATTCATAACAATAATGAATTAGATACGAATAGTGCAGTGTTTTCGTAGCATTCGAGAAGTAAAAACAAATGAAACTGCTAAATTTAGAAAAAGAGAGAAAGAGATATTTAGTGAACTTAAAACTCATTTCTTTGTTTTTTTACATATTTTTTTCACTGTAGGGAGTGTAACACTAGACAGAATACGAAAGAGCGAGGGTAATGTTCAATCTCCATAAAATAAGTTCACTAGGGAGAGTGCTTTCAAGACAGATAAATCTATTAAGCTTGTAGATCTAAGTGTACCGCGTGAACTTGTGCGAGAAGAAGAGCAGCTAAGAGTATTAAAAGAAAGAGAGTTTTTGATTCGATAGGAAAAAATGAGCATGGAGGCAATTCGAACGAAGGAAGTTAAGGAGCAGCAATCAAGGCTGAAAGGAATGTAAGATCTTAAGAAGAATTAGTTGACTTATGATTATGATGGAAAGTTCATTCTGATAGCTCCTGTGAAGCTAGATAAATTGCCGCTATTAACAACTTCAGTGAATCATGCTGTGACCAGGGCTGAGAGTAAAGATAATACTAATAAGCAACCTGTTGTCACTAGTAATACAGATAAGACTAGCTTAAATAGTGAGAAGCTAGCTACCGTAATTTCAGATAAACAAAGAAGCACCAATTCAACAAATATGAATGGAAATGAAGAAGACACCAAGGCAAAAAAACAAAAAGAAAATGAAAAGCTATTACAACAGCAATAAGCACAATTGCTCTTGTAGTAGCAATAACAATAGCAATAATAGGCATTTTAGCCTTCGAAAGTAGGTGCTGGTGTGAAAGGAATGGAAGCGAAAGATGTATTCGAAGCATTCGGGATGTCTCAAGGAGTGACTTATGTCGAATAGAATAAGGAAAAGAAAGGTTAGACTTTTGGAAGTAGCTTGGATATTTCGCAGCTGCTTAGTGCTACCTCTCCTGTACGCATAAGCAAAACAGAATATAATAAGATGATCTTAGGAGGGAATCTAAACAGAGGGAATAATAATAACAAGAAGAATAGTACCATATTAGACCACAGTGACAGTAAAAATCATATGATGAGCTTGAATGACCACAGTTCGATTATTTCAGGCAGTAAGGAGCTTTCGTTTATAGGGAATAATCATAATAATACTAGCATAAACAGCGCTTCAACGAAAAAGAGTAGAGTAATTAGCAAGAGCTTCATAAGAGTTGCTAGTGAAAGTATATTATTTTAAACTCTTCACGATGCGTCTATTGATGATGATGTGTAGCTACATGAGGATTTTCGGAAAGCTGAAGAGAAGAAGAAATAAGAATTAGCTAGGAAACGAAGTATTTTGTCGAAGATTTTAAATCCCGTTGATGAATTTAATCTCAAAATGTAGCAGGGAAAGATATAAGTTGAGACAAGAGTGAATAACCTACCTCCGATATTGCCGTTTAAGACATCTCATTCGACTAGCAATGCGGCTGGAGGAAGTGCGAATAATTAATATTATAGTTCTAACTCTAGATAAAGAGCTCCACGACATGTAATCTATGCGAATATTCATCCTACTAGATTACCTCCTCCTGGTTTAGGTAACACTCTTGGACATGGATTTCTGAATGGATTCAACCCTGAGACTTTGTAGCTGTCTCTGAATGTTCATAATACATCGGTTAATACATCGACAGTGCCTTATTGAGGGATAGAGAGAGAGAATAAAGAATGTGATTAAATTGGAAGATATGCAGAAGCAATCAAATGGTGATTTTCAAGGAGAAATGTCTCAATATTGATATGGATTTTTCGCTTATGTTATTGATAGATAAAAGTATTGAAATAATTGGCTAATTAGAGTAATATTTATGTAGTTTTATCTTTTTTCTCTTGGAATATCAACAATTATTAGAAGAAGAAAATATGATAATTCAGTTAAAGAATGTTCAATGAATTGTAATAAGAAATGATTTTTGTTATTTAATAGTTGAAATTGCTGCTTTGTTCTTCAATGAATTTGAATCATTAGTTTTTGTCTTTAGAAGAAAGAGAAGGTTTGATATCTCAGTGCTTTCAGATTTAGTTTAATTGGAATATGAGTGTATTTGTTCTGAATCGATCATTTTCTCTTGGTTGTATGTTATAATCGGCTAAAATAAATATTAATACATAAAAAATAAATAGAAAATTAATAAAAAAACCAATCCTCAGAACTATCCTAGAATCTTTAAACAAGTGCAGCACATCTGCAAGTGAAAATGGAACAATAAATAAATAAAACAAATAAAAAATGGAATATTACCTGCCAACAATTACCCGTAAGGGATAAAACACAAAAGATTCAACCCTCCTAATTCATTTGAATCTTAAGTATTCCTAAGATCAGAAGACTTAGAAAGCCAAAATATTTGAATACATTCTAATAGAACAAAGATATTGAGATGCAGAACTTTATTATGATAGAACTAATAGTTGGACTAATAATCAATATGAATCAATCAAGAGCCTGAAACCTAATTTTAGGCTTTTACTGTCTAAAAAAGATTAATTTAATGAGTTTTACAACATAAAATATTTAAAGGATCTATGAAATCAACCTTCATATCCCATTTCACATCAATTATCCTCAAAGGAAAAAGATGCAATCACCACATAACATTATCACAAAATCTTTCTCTCTGCTTGTAGCTTGTGAATCTTCTTTTGCAACTTATGAATCCTGATTAATAATACATTTTTCACAATTTGTTTTTCAGTTTTTTGAGTGATGACGGCATGGGAAAATGCTTTTTTAATGCATCCCATAGGAACTTAAAAATCTTATGAGGTTGGAAGTCTTTGAGAAAGTTAATTTCTTCTTTAGTTTAAAGATGTGTTCCTTTATTATTGAGAGACTTAATTTTAGTAGCTATTTAGTTAGTTTCCGTTGCAATCTATTTTATGTTCTTTTATTCCTATCTAATCTGCATGGTTAATTGAAATAGATTTAAGCAGTGGTTGCTTCGTAAGATACCAATTGTGTCATCAATTGCCTTGGAGAGAGTTAAAATCATATCCTCATTTCGAGATGGAGAAAAATATGAAGAAGATGCAAATCCAGAAGCTTGATACTTTGGAGGAGAGTATGGATATTAAGAAGGAGAATTGGATGAAACTGATGTGGAAGAAGGAGAATCAGAAGGAGAAGAAGAATAAAAGAGATGGTTATTCTTATTATTATCCTTAACGTACTATTTGTAGTGATTATTTTAAGAATATGATAGAGAGTTTTATAATTATTAACTAGGTTAAGATTATGAATTAGTATTTGGTTTTGAGTGGATATGATTGTTTTAACTATTTTTATTAGGTAAAGGCTTCGGGACTGGCTCGTCATTATCACTATCGAAGATAAGAATTGATTATTTTTCTAATGGTTGATGATTATGACTGTTTCTTTATGGATTTCCTTAAGTATTCAAAGGAATATCTTGTTTTTTTCTATGAATTTCTTTAGGTTGTACTTATTATTATCTACTTAATTCCAATTCTTCTTATTATTGTGTTTCTTTGGATTTGATGTCTCTGAGGATTTCAAGAATTATGTGGGAATACTGGGTAATACCGTACTTACTCACTCTGTACCCTTAGAAAATCAATTAAATTGATCTGTCAAGATACCCACTCAGAGAAGAAAATGACATTTCCCCATCGTACTCTTGACTCAATGGATTCCAAGTTATCACAATATCTTTGTACATTTAATTTTGAATATCTTTGGACTCTTTTGATTAGAAATTCTCTCTTTATTCTTTGCTAAGTCCTTCAATGAGCACTCTGAATTCTGAATTAAAGACTTCAATAAACTCGATGAGATAGATCTGTTCAGCACTGCTAATAATTTCATTATTATTATTATTTTATGTTTTTTTAGGCTAAGATTCCTAAGATTTCTTCAGAGAACGAAGAATACCTTGAATCCATTTATCAGACAATTCACAGTTAAGACTGCTCTAGAATGTAAAGTAAGAATAGTTTCTAAATGGATTTGTCAGGAGTTCATCAGCTGGTTCCTCACTCAACAGATTCAAAAGATACTCACTCAATGATTAGTCATTGCTAATGATTTCTTCATTGTAATTTGTATTGCTGAAGTCTTCAGGAAATTCAAATTTGAGTCTATTCAATAAATTTCCTCGATTTTCTGGTTTTCCATGTAGAATATCGAGAATTCTCTCATTTCTTTGTTTATGTTTATTTTCGATTGAAATTGCTTATTCTTCACATTTTTCAAATAGTTCTTGCTCATTTTCTTAGTATTTCCAGAAAAATCTAAATGGCAATCGTTTGATAGATGAAGATAAAGAAGACAAAGTTGAATGGTTGAGTTTTGGTGGATTGAGCTCTTTACAAATTGACCTTGTTACCTTGCTGACAACAGATAACTAGCTTTCTTGTTGTATTTCTCTCATATCGTCTTTATGAATGTTTTACTAAATCAAGCAGTGTGATGAAAAGTATGGTTTTTTATGTAATTTTGTTATTGTATTCAAAATAATATTATTTTTAAGAGATAGTTGAGTGCTTAGAAGGTGATTTCAAGAGAAAGAGATTGCTCCGAATTCTAATTTTAACAATTTGTTTTTCTTCTACATATTTTAAACCAGTATTTAAAGGCTCATAGAACCAAATAATTAAGATTTTAAAAGATTCCTGCAAAGCAAGTAGTACTTTATTGGAAGCCTGCAGATAGGGAATCTTTTCTTTTTTTGAATCTTCGTAGGATTCCATAGAGCTTTTATAATTGAATTTGATCCTGACAGGCTAATTAACGCCTAAGCTTTTAAACTTGGTTCTCAAAAATGTATTTTAATGTGTGCCAACTGAAAGTTAGTAAGATGCTATTTCCAACTCAAAACCAAAACCCCCAAAAGTCTAAGAAATTTTAAAAGTTCTAGATACTTTCTGAGGAAAAATAAGAATTTTTTAATTTTAAGATAAAAAGTGATTTGTTTTTCCTGAATTTAAGGATAACTGCTGCACAGAGGGTCATAACTCAATTACTTATTAATCTGTATCTTGAACAATATTTAGGTTTTTAATTAATTAACTTTGAACATATCCAGACAACCCGGCCAATCTGTCCCTCTCCATCTCCACATAACTATGGAAGAATTAGCAATCAGGTAGAGTAGCAATCTCTAGCTTTTAATAATTTGCTTGGTTTAAATAATTGTTTTCTCAATTGCTTCCACCATTTCGTGGTTAATTTAGTTTTTGAATTAAAGATTCCATAAAGTAAGGTAAGATAGTGGAAGATGTTTCCTTAGTGTACTCAATAAAAGATTCCTAACTTATTGATAGTAGACTCAATGGAACTGTGCTTCTTCAATCTAATCAAGATAATATAAACATCTTCATCTTTCAATTGTATTTGTATTACTTTTTGTTGTAAAAATATAATCAATAAAGATTCAATTAAGATCAAGATGCAGAATCTTTTGAAAAATTTAGTGCCTTCGTTAAATATCTTCCTTAGTTTTAAACTTAAATGGTTGATTCTTAAACGATAAATGAGGGATTGCTATTATTTATCAAGAGATATTAACTTTGTAGATCCAAAATTAAAATAATAATCCTGCTTGGTTATTCTTGCAGTGAATTATCTCCAAGAATCAACTGGTCTTTTTTATTTCTTTTCTTTTTCTATGAACTTGCATGTCCTTCGTTTCTTCCATACTCTGTTTTCAGATTTCAAAAATAAGACTCATCTGTTACTAGTAGAAAGTTTGAATTTAAGTTTAATTTCTCTCATGAAATTAATTGCTTTCTTGTTGAGTAGAAAGTAAAAAAATGAAGTTATTTAAAGGGAGTTTTGAATTGAGTCAATCAGATTAGGAGGGTATTTGAAGCACTAATCTAATTGTCAATAGCTTTTAATTCACACAGGCAAGATAATTGAAACTTTTTCTTATTGGATTGATTTCAACTGATCTTTTTTGATTACTTTCTTTTTTTCCAAAAAGATTTAGAATCAAATTTGATTAAAATTAAAGAGTAAAGTTCTCTTTTTTGAGCAAATAAAGCATAGATAGAATCTTTGGCTAACGCAATCACATGAAGATATGATCATTTATTTGGAGACCTAATCCATTCTAAAAATTTTTGGAAAAGTGACATAATTTTAGAGTTTGAGAGTGAATTCTCTCAATCCAAAAACTAGATTATTTTTCCCATGAAACAACAAATCCAAATTCTTTGTTGGTAACTAATTTGAGGGTAAAAAAAAACAAATATTTTTCCAAAAAAGGCAGATAATTCAACTCTAAAAATGAGAAGTTTGAAAGAATGCACTCCGAATCCCATCTTTTTTTGAGTGTGATTAATCTTTTTGAATCTGTTATTCTAAATTGAGAAATTTCCATCTTTCTAGGTCAGTGTGTTCTATTAATTCTAATAATCATCTTTTCCTGCTTCTTATTTAAGAAATTAATAGTAATGTAGTTAAATGAAGGGTTTGAGGAGATAAGAAGAACTAATGGTTATCTATATTAAGAAGAGCAGACTTTCTTAATTTGTCATTTTGAGTATTATCTTATATTCTTTGCACTTAGAAGAATGTTGCCATTTTTTTCTTTTCTCTCTGTTCAAACCGTGAAAATATAAAAGCTCAATTTGATAGCAAATTAGAGGATTTTCCTATGAATTTTTAGTTCCAATTTAGAAAAATTGACTTTTTTATTAGGGAGCATATTGAATTGACATGAATGAAGGTCAATTGTATGATCATTCTAGATTTTTGTTTGTGAATTGACATTCATAGATTTTTATCCTAAATAGATCCATTGAAGCTAATTTCTTAATATGATTCGATACGATATGATATGAAGGTCGATTTTCACTATCTTTCATGATTCAAAACACATAAAGCATCTAAAACAATTGACTTTTTAACTTGCATTTTCATATTATTGATCAAAACTTATGATCTGATACATAAAGATATCATCTCAAAATAAACTCAATAAGTGAACAAAAAGAGGGATATGGAGTTAAGAAAAGTGCATAAATGTTTGTGTATGTGTGAGTGAGTGAAAAATAAAACACTGCCAACTCGTTTTCCCATCCTTTCATTTGTTAGTTAGCAAGACCAATTGAATTAAGCTGCAAGATAAGGAAATACAAAATAGAGGTTTTCAAAGTAGCAAGCTTTTTTTTGACATCTATGGAATTTACAATTTTCTAATAGATATTCTTTCTATTTGTTGCTATTTTCATTGGTTTCAACCTCCTTTTTCAATAATAAAAAAATCTAATTTCAAGTTTGTTTTAATTTCTTTCATTCTTCAAGCATAGCGTAGATGCTAGGCGGGATACTGGGCGATGTTGCTGGATCATAAAAGAAGTATTTGTTTGTTTCTTCTGGTATTGAATTTATTAAGTTCTTGAGCTCTTGTTAGCTAGACGAGTTATACTCAGAATAAGGTATAATATCCATCAGAAAAAGAGTATTGAGTAGATTTACATGTAGAATATGCTTCATTATCGCATGATTGATAGTTTTAGTAGTTCCAATGATGATTTAAGGAGCTAATGCTAAAATTTATTAGGATTCTTTGAAGGTTAGCGTTGGTTTCAAGTCGATGAAGCGATATTAATAGCCTAGAAGTTATTTCATTAGTTGCTGAACACCCGTGCAGCTATCAGCTGAATCACATACAATTATCAATTGGATTCCTGAGATTTTAACATCCACGAATAAACTTGCTTATAGACAAATTGCTAGGTCTTTAAAATACTCATCGGATTTACTGCTCATTGCCACTAGGCAGTTGTTAAACTATTTGAATGCACCCATGGTAAATTGCAGCTAAACAGGCATATCGAACAGTTTGTACCCCATGGCAGATAGATTCTTACTCACTGATTTAGGTAAGCATAATTCATTGAATGATCTAACAATTTGAGGCTTAGGGGATTTTCGCTTGCCATTCGGTCCTTTGATGCTGCTCATGACTTCTTGCTTGTCATATGAACACTCGATGACCCTGATTCTTCTCTGAAAGCATAAGTACTTAGGTAATGTGATCGGCTCCATTTTGGAAATAGTTAACGATGTTTTGACTTGACGCAAAATGAATAATAACTTGCTGAAAAAAAATAGAAGATTTATTGATTAAAATTTGCCTGATTTTTACTGATTATTCTTTTAATTATTGTTAGTGTTTTTTTAATAAAGAGTCAAAAGCTTAGGAAATGATGAAAAAAAGGTTGGTAATAAAAACTTCAACGAGAAATCTGATAGCAATCATGAATAGAATAACATAGTTTGGCTGAATAATCAAACAATAATGTACAAAAATAAAGAATAGCTAGATAGGTAATAGGGTTTATTTATTTGTTGTTTTTTCTTTTGGAATTTGATTTTTCTAAGATCATAACAATTAGAAATACTCGTTAATATGGTTCTTGTCAGTCTTTTCCAAAGATTCCCATATCTCCCCTTCGTTTTCATTTCCATCACAGCGAAAGGGCTAAAAGCAACATCACTGAGCCAACGAAACTGATAGTAGCAGCTGAAGCTCTCTTTGCAGGTGCCTTCCTGGCTTTGGCTTTTTTCTTTGCCTACTAGCTGTCAGCATTCTCAGTCTATTAGTAGTATTCATCATCTTCTTCATCTTGGTCTTCACTTTCATATGCCTTTTTGTTCAGATGTTGTTTTAAACTTGCGTTCTGTTCTTTCTAAATGCAAGACCAGAAGTTATTTTCAGTTGCTGAGGGTGAGCATTTGGAACTGACACATTCTTCGAATATTGAAGCAGAATTACATAGATTATTGGAGCATTAAAGTGATTTATTGATGAAAGAAGCACATTTAGTAACAGATGTAGCAGAGTGACAGACTTAAGAAGCACACATGGCAGTGAGCTTATTCCGAAGAGATGAATTCAAATGAGTAGAAGCTGTGGCTTATAGAGGCAATGCTAAGAATAATACAAAGCAGCAGGTGAATGCTAAGTGGGAGGATAAACTCATGGTATAGTGTTTTTTTCGTGTATGCTTAAAATAATACTTTAAACAAATAATAAAAATAGGTTTGTTGTTTTTTTTTTTCGATTAGAATATTTTATCAACAGATTACGTTATTATATTGATCTTATGCCCAATCTAAGTCTTTAAATTGGAGATGCTACCTGTATCAGTATGTGTATGTTAAGAAAGGAGAAAGTGTATTCAGTTTACTGGATTTGCATTTGAAAATATTTTAGAAAAAAAATTCTAAGATAATAAATGAAAATGCAAACAGTTACAAATTAAAGGCATACTTCAATCGCTCTCAAAAATATTTGAATGGATTAGTTAGTTATGAAAGCTATTTGAAGTTGTTTCTTCAGAAATTACAACAGCAGGAATGAAGGAATTACTTACCCAAATCAACATTTTCAAAACATCTTTCTTTTGAATGTTTGCTTTGAAGAGAAATATGAAAATATTGCGAAATTAATATAAATTACATGATCTCTCTGTTTGATGATTTGTTTTAGCCAGAAAATACTCCAACATCTTTGAGCTGCTCATTTGAAAAAACTCAACTCTAAATCGACAACATTTGAACCAGTATTATATTACTTGACACTAAAACAATCAGTTTATTTTTCTTATCTTTCAAATAATTATTGATGTTGAAATAGTTTCCAGAGTCATAATTATCTCTATTCAAAATTGCTACTGTAGGTGCAGCAAACAAACAAAGAAGGTTCCATATTTCTCTTTGTTCGAAGTAACTTTTGATTTTGATTTTTAATTTTGAAATGAAAACACTTAAAATATGCACAGTAACCTATAATTTTTTTAACAAATTTGAAAAATATTGATCAGCTAGCATTTATTATGAGTTAAGAGAAATCCTTGCTCTTTCTGATTAGTTTGAACAAGAATAGCTTCTTTAAAATACAGTTCTTATGTCTTTTCTGTATTGGAAGAATAAATAAGATAGAAATAGAAGATTGAGAGAATTGAGAAATTAGATCTTTTGTTATTTTTCCAAAAGTAGATGTTGGTTCTTTTCTTAGTTTTCCTTTTTTTTCTTTTAGTGATTCATATTGAAGTTGTTTAAATTGTAGAGATTTTTTTGCTATTTTTAGTGTTAGTTAAAGCCAAAATTTCAATGTATTTTATCATCTAATTCACATTTTGCATTCACATCAATAGCAGTACACTGCCTGTGACAATAAGAAACGAGCCTAATATGCTTAGAATCTACAATTCCTCGTTGAAAATGAAAACATCGATTATGTAGGATAATATCACTCCTGAGTATGAGAGTTATGATATCACGGAGGCTTTCTCCAAGGTGAACGATCTGGAAAACAGCATCTATCCACAGAATCCACATAGCGAGATTATCAAGATAATTATTACAAATGAACTGCTGAGGATGAATTCGTAGTTAGGTGAGTTTATCTAGCAAATCCCGCTGACTAAGGAAGTGCAAAAGTGACCATAAATCAAAAGCTACGAGTTGTTGATTTTCAGATTCTTTTACATTTTACTGATCAGCACTACGACGATCGAGGAGCACATGCTTCCAAGCACACCAAGGATACCTCCCAGGAATTAGTTTCTTCCTTCGATTTAGGGACCCTCACCGAAGATAAAACCAGGTCGCACGATAAGGATCGTCCCAAAGAAGCTCACAATGCAGCAGGTGACTGATTTCACAGTGAGTTTTTCATTAAGGAATATCGCGGATAAGAAACATGTCCAGACTGGCATCATATTCGAGAGAATAACTGCATCAGAGAGGTTGAGATTCTTGAAGCTCTAGAAGATCAGCAGCATACCTACAGATCCTATTAATCCTCTTGCCACCATCATTTTTAAGAGGAAGGTACTTGTGGGATAGATGGGAATTCCTTAGATGTAGCAGTAGAGATAGTTTAGAGTGAATCCTATGGCCATCCGGTAGGTTATTATTTCGAATGTGCTGTAGCCAATGCGGAGTAGTCCAACGAAGGAGAACATTGTCACGAAGAGAATCTAAGAAACCAAGGAATAGATAATAGCTGCTTTACGTCCGTTCTGAGATTCAAAGAAGATTAGCTATTTGCTCATGGACAGGAAAAGGTCCTACATCGCTTGGAGAGGAGGAGGATTGAGGGAGGGAGGGTAGAGAAAAAGTTGATTGAGAAATAGACAAACAAAGATATTTCTTAGTTTGATTGATTTGTTTTTGGTAATAAAAATATCTGCTAATTCGGAGATTTGCAACTAGGAGAGTAGCCTATGACAATTGGAAGCAAGAGATAACTAAACTGTACAAATTTGGTTTAGTTTTAGCCTTTAATTGATTCCCTCCCAGGAAAATGCTTAACAATAATAATCTCCAGTTTTTGGGAAAATAAATAACAACTAAAAGATAAGTAAAGAACTATGTTGTAACATTTTTATCAATCAATAATAAGCTTGCTCACAATGGTTTTAAAGTAGTTAAAAGTAGCAATAATGAACTACCTACATAACTTTCTCTCGAGATTCTTATCAAGCCTTACTTCAAAGCACAAGAAAAACTAAAAAAAGCATCACAGCTGTTGAGAAAATAATAGTTTCAGAATAGTTATGGTGGCACGAGTAGGAGCGTCTTCTTCTTCTGTGGTGTTGACGATGATGATGTTTAAAAAGGGATTTCAGTTTTTTGCGATGGTGATGATGGTGGTGCTCCAGTAGTTTGTTGATGGGAGAATCAAGTGAGTCAAGTTGGCTATTTTAATTTCTACTATTGTGTCTAGTGTTTCCCTTTGAACCATAAATCAGCGGTGACAAATCAATAAAACTAGATCTGTTGTTTTGGATTGCAGCATAACAAAGCCAAAAGTTGACTTGATTATCGGATTAGATGCTTTTATCTTTGATGCATTTCCCTGTGTCTTTTACATTAGGTGAAATACACTGATTTGTAGCATTATTCCAAGATTTTTGAATTGATTTGAAACAGTTGTGTTTCATTGGAGAAGCAAAGGATTAAGATGCTTTACAGACGTGAAGCATGCAGGTTTATAGGCTTGTTGTATTCATCAAAGAGGCAACATGAGTATTATCGAGATGTTAGAAAAACTGATGGTTTTTAGGTTCACAGGATACTACCGGAATGAGACTGAGACTCCCCAGAATAGAAAGCAACAGCAGGAAATAAAAAATACTCAGGTGGGGAGTGTCTTCAGCCTATGCTTTTTGGCTCAGAACACCCAAGTGCATATTTGTGGAAGAATTTAAAATATCAAGATTGTATTTTTATGAAATATTTTTTTCTTTTTTTAGTGGATAAACTTGAATAAAAGGCAGTTTAACCTAAAATCGATGCATTTTATCAACTTTTCGACTCTGAAGAGTTTTCTCTCCATTATTTATTATTGGAGCTAATTTTTGGAGAGAGTGATGGGTTAATGGCTAATGAGGGTATTTTCATATTGAACATTCTAAGATGAGATAATTGGTTTTGAAGGAAAAAAGACAACGTCTTCAAATAAAAGCAGCGGTAAATAGAAGTATTTTAAAAGAGTATTGGGGGGGGGGGGGAGGGGGGTATTGGAGCATATGTTCTCTGATGAGCTGGGTTTACAGTTGCTTTAATGAGGACAAAAGTAATCGCTACAAAGGTTGGAAGCTCTCAGTTTGAAAATCGGTGAGAAAAGAGAAGAGAACAAAGAACATGCATGCAACAGCATTATTTAAATAAGAAAACTGGGTAAGTTTATGGAAAACTCTTTATTATGTTAGTTGTGATTAGAGTATTTTTTCTGATAATAACAATCTGATTTGGAGGGTAATACTTAGCAGGCTTGGAACATACAATTCTCAGAAAACTAGTTTTAACATGGTTCAGAGGAAAATTGAAAGCACAATAATACTAAAAAAAAGGAAAGAAAAGCATATTAGATTTTTAGAAAGAGAAACATGCATATTGGATGGAGGAATGATCGAAGGGAGAAAAGGAGAGGGGCGGTGTTGAATTTTTTTAGGCTCAAAAATATTACAGTTGATTATTGAGTTTCTGAAATAAATTGAGTGAGTAAATAAGAAATGAAGCATCAGCAATTAAATTGAAAGTGATATATTAAATTTTAGTGAAGTACTGAACCTTAGCCAAAATATTGGAATTGTCTTGTAGAAAGAATTGATAATTTAGTTTTAATTACTTAACTAAAAGAAAAAATAGTTACTGCATTTACAGATAATATTAGCATAAGCAATAGAAGAATAAAGCAAGCTAAATGGCAACTCTTATCTATTTAGGGTTGTTTATTAATGCCCAATGGATTTACTATGTTAAGAAAAAATGAACTTGATTTTCTACTTTGTGAGTCTGGCTTACTTAAAACAGTAATGAGGTTGATGAATTTTAAGGTGTTTGTTTTTACATATGAACATTCATTTTTACTGATTTTTAAGTGAAAAAGTTTAGATTTAAATACTATTTTCATTCTCAAAAGCCACTTTAAAATTTAGGGGAACTACACATATTTTTAGGAAGATATTATTTTTCAAAATGGCAAGGCTATTCTATTCCATTTCTGATTTCCTTTAAAAAATTTAAAAACCAATAAAACACATAAAATACAAAACATAATATTTTTAGTAAAAAATTTGGATGTCTGTGTGTGGGTTCTACCAAATAAATCTGTCATTCTGTTTTTCTTCTTTCTCCATTCATACTGCCTCTACCATTTCCAGCACCTCTTCCATTCTAAGCTCCTCTTCCGTTCTAAGCTCCTCTGCCATTCTAAGTTCCTCTACTATTCTAAGCTCCTCTGTCATTCCCACTGCTTCTAGCTTTCCCATTTCCTCTCCCATTCCCACTTCCTCCAAGTATATCTAAATGTTTATTTTTCTTTTCCAATATCTACTATGTTTAGGTTTCCTTGATTTTATAGGAAGCACCAATACAAAGCCAGAAAATAGAATAATCATCGTTTTTAATGCAGGAATCTTGGATGCACTCACCAATATACTAGGAATTCATGCATTTATTAGCCAAGCAATGCAACTAACGGTTTATTGTTGTCTTACATTTCAAAATAGATTTGGATTCCTCACATGTCTGATGTATGCATTGTTTAGTGGAAGAGTCATTTTTTAGAAATTTCCATCCAGAAAAGTCAACTGATGCATCAGAAGCAGAAGCTTAGAAGAATAAACCAAGGACAAAGAGCAAGACAAGAAGCGATGAATATTATTTCATTTGTTTCAAGAAGCTCTAGAATTTCAAGAATTTAGGATTCTTTTCTCTTTTTGTTAGAATATTACTTTTCAATTTCATATCGGAAGCTTTATTATCAGCTGTTCTTTCTTCATTATGTGTTCAGTTATGGGAAGTTGAAACGTTTAAAATGAACTTTTTCCAAGAAGCCAACATTAACTATTGTGGGTTAAGAAGAAGTTTTCGGGGTTTCTTTTGATTCATTAGAAATTTCAAAGAAATATTTTTAAATTCATTCTGTTTTGTTCTCTTTCTTAGTTATGAAATTAACACAATGAAGCGATCATAGAACCAAATTAAGAGAAAGAAAATTCATATTTTATAGTGGATTGCCTTGAGTTTTGAGAGAGAGAGAATAAAGAGAGCACCATGTGTTGCTCAAGATTAAATATGCATGTACTGTACTGTACTGCTAAGTACATCCTTTTGATGGAGCAGGGATAAAAAGAATAGTGGTAGAAATTTAAATTTTTAATGCAATTTTAATGCTCTTCATTTTTCTGAGAGTTCATCTTCGAATGCAGCAAAATTGGACAATGTTTTATGAGCCAAGTTAACTTCTTTATTTGTTTAGAATGTTCAAATTGCATGGAAAATGATGAAAATATTCTTTGAGAATTTATGAGTTAATTTAAGTTGATAAAATAGGGCTATGAATGTAATTTACTCAGCTGAATTCGCTGGCTCAAAATAAAATTACAGTGATTGTCAATATGAATATGGAACATACAGAAATATTAGAGGAAAATTTATGACCTCTTCGTCTTCCTCTTCTTCCCCGTCTCCAATTCATCATAGAATCATCCAAGCTGCTTGCGAGCTGTGCTTACCCACTTTCCTTCTTTGATTGAGAGAACTTCGAGGTTTTGCTTTAGATTTCACGGTTCTCAAGGATAGATTACTGATATTAACTAGCAGCGTGACACAACCAGAAATTCAATTCGACTTCGGTTTTAGCACATTTTTCTTTAATGCAGATCCCTGAATTTTCAGCTTCGGAGCATTAGTGAAAAGCAATATCCCAAGATTGTTGGATATTCCTAAGACAACTAGCGTCTGAGGAAGAAGTTAGTTGGCTGCATGCTTCGAGCATGCATTATTATGAACTTTTACTCATTTATGGCTCAAATGATTAGCCTGGAGATAAGGAAGTTGCAGCAGCGAGAAAAAAGAAACTTAAGCTCACCAGAGAACAGCAGCCGAGAAAAGACTGGGACTTTCTCATTTTTTAAGTTGATTCTTTTTGTAAAACTAATTAATTATTTTACTAAAATTATTGAAATAATAAACGAACTCACCATTTGAATCTAGAAGATCACCTCTTTCTTGACTCATTCCTTCACTCGAATGGGCAAATATTTATGAAATAAGAAGGAAATGATTTCTTTTAATTGATTTTATTAGCCAATAAGTTTCAAATTAAAGTATCTGTTTGATTTTCATTCTTTTTCTGAAGCAGTTTCATTCTCCAATAACTATTTATATAAGTAAGTTAACATTTTCAGACCAGACATAAAAGACATAGATTATGTGACTATTACTGGAATATCAAACAATAGTTCTTTCAATACTAAAACCAAGAATATTGCAGCCTCAACAAACATAATCTCATTTTTATTAATTCTCCAAAAGAAAAATTGATTTTGCAGCTTTTTTCAGCAATAAATGAATATATTATTAATGATTGGTTAAATGAAATGAGAAAAAATTAAACAAGCAATTAATTAATACTACGCTTTGTTTTAATGTTTGTAACAACCTTTTACACATAATCAATTCATTAAATTCTTTCTTTTAATTTATGTTTTGAGAATTTACTTTAATCATTTCCTTCTCCTAACTTCACTTTTTTTTCTCTTCCTCATTCATCCTTTTTCCTGTTTCTTAAACATTTTTACCCTTTCCTCTTTCCTTTAGAGGAAAATCTTACATAGGCTTCTACGAACGATAAATATTTTTTACTTTTATCAGTTTTACTCCATTTTCTTTTCAGATCAACACTCACAATCACTTGAATTAACTTTAAGAAAATTTCCTACTTTTACTCATTTGTTTCCACAACATAAAATTTCTCCTTATTAATTCAACTTAACACTATGTGTAATTTATTGAAATATCCTTTCTGATTTCCTTTGAAATTATTTAGAAAGGATGCTTAAAAATATGAGGAAGGTTACTTTTTCAAGAAAATGAGAATGAAGAGCTGAATTAAAGATGTTAAATGTTATTAATTTAAGAAAATTTGCTTCTACAGAACAGTAGGAAGTAAAAATTAATTGCATTTTATATTAGTCTTTGCAGCTTCAGAAATGATTGAAAACTGAGAGAAATATTAAAAGAAATCAGTTATTCAAAGTGTCTCATAGAATTCATAGACAAAAATATTATATGAAATGTTTGTTGTATTATTTCGTATGTATGAGGAATT
>Ga0302271_10000221_pt1 | contig 53216 bp, 44 predicted proteins | sample III_Bog_N1_1_FD_198767 | JGI IMG/M metagenome (GOLD analysis project Ga0302271, IMG submission 198767) | Peat permafrost microbial communities from Stordalen Mire near Abisko, Sweden - III_Bog_N1_1 | ecosystem: Environmental > Terrestrial > Soil > Wetlands > Peat | place: Sweden: Abisko...
GGCATGCACCCAGCGGTTAATACTCGAAGTTGTGATTTCAACTCCAAGTTCTTTGAAACGTTTGGCTTGTCTGTATTCAGGTATATGATAAAGAAACTTGTCAATGGCAATTTGGCTTAATAGCGAACTTCCTGCCATACATCCGGGGAGGATTCCCTGTTGGAGAGGTGCCTGAACAATGGCAGTAGAAAGTGCCTCACGTTCTTGCTGTATCTTATACACGGGACGAACAATCCGCTCTACCCAAAACTTCGAGGGATCAAGCATTAGTTTCTCGGTTACATCTTCTCCAATCTTGATCATACTGCAAGCATCGAAATTCTCAGGTTGAATGACCTTCTCCCGGCGTTCGATATGGGCGGGCAGTTTATATGAGCGCTTCTCAGATACTGAGCGTAACTTCTTTGTATTACGACGCTGTTCTGCTTTTTGCTTTATATCTTCTACCAGGGTAGTCAGCACTGAAGCTTCCTGCTCTATAGCAGGGGTACCCTGTTCTGCATCAAAAAGGGTCAATTGAGCCTGTGAATAATCGGGAAGCCTCTTCTCCGAACGTCTGCCAAATAACTGACGTTCCAGATAAAGTATCCGTTCGTTCTTGCGCTTTAACTCCTCTTCTTTGAGACGAAGCTGGTCGTCTTTAAAGCAAAGTTGCTCTTTCAACAGAATGTTTTCTTGTAATATATGCTGCATATCTTCCATTGTTTTACAGCATAAAGATACTAATATACAATGAAATACACAAGTAATTTAGGGTAAATTATATCGTTCTCTGCGCTTTATTTTTGGGCTGATTCCTTCTATTAACAGCACCAACTCATCCCAACGAAGCGAGCTAAATCCATGGCCTTTAACAGCACCAACTCATCCCAACGAAGCGAGCTAAATCCATGGCCTTCCTTAATGAATATCTTGTGACTCACACGTCCGCTTTCCAGCCGTTTATAGTAGATCACAAAGCCACCTCGTTCCCAATGGAGCAGCTTCATGGTCGTGCGGTTCTTGTTTAGAAACACATATACATCTCCGCTGGTAGGACTCAAGGACAGATAGCGGATCAGTCCGCATAAACCATCTAATCCTTTGCGTAAATCTACGCCATTCAAACAAACTACATAACGATTGCCTTCATTCAAACTGAACATAACTTTTTTTAGGCAAAGGTCTACCTATTTTATGCTATATGAAATACGGCATATTTGGGATGCTTACAGAATAGCGTTTATTCTAAGTCCGTTTTGTTTTTTAGGATCAAGTCAAAAAGTAGTGGGGAATAGAAATTAGGCATATATTTTCGATAGTCTAAAAAGGAAGAAGGGAATATTCCTCACTCCTCTGAATTGTGATCTGAAGGCTTTTATTTTAGCATTGAAGGATTCAGCAGACGCATTGGTATTTCTGTTTTCAAAGAAATTCAGAATGTATTGATAGTTGTATTGGATACTTCTGGAAACAGTGCCAAATGACTCAAAACCTGACCTGTCAACTTCATTCTACCATTTAGCCAGCTTTGTAAGACCAACAGCTTTGTCTTTTACTGTATGGTAGATTTCGCCGAGCTTCATAGCCAAATCATATGCAACTTCTAAATCGGGATAGTATTTGAAAAGCAATTCGGCTCTTCGATGTTGAGAGGGAGTCCATTTACTCTTACGCTTAAATAAAATGTATCTACTTCTTGCAAGTAATTGTTTAAGGGTATCTCCATTTTCGAGAATCTCAGGAACATATTTTTTCTTGACACTCTTGGCAAGCTCCATTTCCTTATTTTCCTGATCTATAGCCTGCCAGCGGTAATTGATACGCATTTCCTGTACAGCATCATAGGCTAATTGCTGTACATGAAATCGGTCTGTCACTATAATTGCTTTGGAAAAAGATTTCTTTGCTATTTTTACCATCGTGGGAGACATATCAAGTGTTATCTCTTTGACTGCATGCCTCTTCCTTTCATTTAGGGTTTTTAGGCGGTCAATGATTTTATCGGCATCTACACCTTTTAATATAGCCACCAATGCTCCTTTTTTCCTTTTTGCTTGCTTGTTGGTTATTATGGTGTATAACTCTCCTTGAGAAAGACTCGTTTCATCCAAGCTTAAGTAAGGACCGATATTATCAGGGAATAATAGCCAGTCAGAGGCATGTTCTTTCTGATCCCATTCTAAATAATTGCTCAGAAAGGCAACGTATTGCTGCTCTAATCTTTTTCCCTCTACACAGAAGTACCTACCTAATCTATTTGCGCTTATAGGTTCAGTATCGAGATAGACCTTTTAAAAAAGTCGCGAATTCTTGTGTCATTCGCGTTCCTTTTGCCACTAATTCCCAATGACGAATGACAATATCACCTGTATCTTTATCAATCCACCTCCTGCGCCGAACAATCAGATATACGGCTTTACCTCGTAAGGGAAAATCCTGAACTTTACTGTCTTCATAGAAGCCCTTAGATTCCAACCGTCGACCTACATATTCTTCTGGAATTACATTCTTCTCCTGTAAATAAATAGAGGTGTCGCTTTTTGTTTGTTCGACATTTATTATTTCAAAATAGTCTAAAACTCCTTCTGGTAGCAATAACTCAAATCCACTTGTATGCATCTGTTTTTGCGGACAAAATTAATACTTTCAAAATTTCCCCACAACTTTTTGACTTGATCCGTATTTTCTCGAGAGTAGTTGTAAGCCATTTCCCGGGTTCAACACCTGCCTGCAGACAACTTCCCAGCAAGGTATAGAATATGCAATTATCTTCCGCCCCGCTGTCATTACCGGAGAACAAATAGTTCTTGCGTCCCAAAGTGATAGGACGAATGGCATTCTCAACGGCGTTGTTGTCAATGTGATAATATCCTTCCTTGCAATAGCGACAGATACGGGGGATTAATCCTAAAAGTTGGAGAGCAATAAAATAATAGTTCTAACTCTTCAAAACGTTATTGATCCAAGATATTTGATATTTCATTTTAGCTCCTCCACAAAAAAAAACTTTTAGGATTGATCTAAAAAATATATCTGAATTCTCAATGAAATTTAGATAATATATTATCATATTTTATTTTTTGGTATTCTTCTAATAAAGCTTAAAATGTGCTCAATTGCTTTGATTGCTTAGTATTTTAAATTATATAATCAAATAATTATTAAGTATTGTGCTAGATTTCATTTTTTTTTATATATTTGTCCTTATAAAATATAAACATTGTTTTAATATTATCTTAATCTATTATTAATAAATTGTTTATGAGATATATTCCTTGATACAAATTATATCTTTTTTAAAATTTTATCCTGTCCCTATTTTCAGAATTCATAATGGGACTTTATACAGAGCTGAAATGTTTAAATATAACAAAATATGAATAAAATTGAATCTCTATTTGTGACGAAAGTTGGTGTATCCTTTTTCAAAATATTTTCTCTGTTGCTTACTCTATTTTTTTTATGGGGATTTACTCTCGGTTTATCGGATGTCTTGAATAAACATTTTCAGGAAATTATTGAACCAAATTCATCGAAGTATGCATTTGTATTATTGGCATATTATGCCGGATATTTTTTAATGCCCTTACCTGCAAGTCTCTTTGCCGAACGTTTTGGATATAAAAATGGGATTATTCTGGGACTAATGTTATATGCGCTTGGAGCATTTATGTTTTTCCCTACAGCTCATTTTCATTCATTTCCACTATTCATTTTTTCTTTATTTGCTATTGCTATGGGAATGGCCGCTCTTGAAACAGTTGTCAACCCTTATACTACTCTGGTGGGGAAAAATCAATACTCTACATTCCGTATTACGTTAGGACATTCATTTACTTCTTTGGGATGGTTGTTTGGACCGTTTGTCGGAGGAAGTATTTTGTTCGATGTTCATCAACATATTATAACTGCAAATACAAATGAGTTTGCTTCGATGACTGTCCCATATGTAGGAATCGGTGTTTTGGTTTTATTACTGGCTATACTTATATTAATTTCAGACTTGCCAAAGATCAGGGGTGAAAAATTAAAGTCTATTACTTTAGAAAATCCTCAACAAAAAAGTATTTCGATTTATAAAAGAGGCTATTTTGTTGCAGCCGTTATTACCATGTTTTTTTATATAGCTGCTCAAACAGCCATTTTCGGCTTTTATACAAAGTATCTGTTTGATCTGTTTAAGAGTATACCCACTCATTCTGTGATTGGAAGTGGATGTTTGGTGAAGATTATTCATTTTGTCGGAAATAGTAATGATTTAAATGATGGCCTGTATCATTCGGTTGCAGCATTGATATTTTCCATTGTAGGGATGGGGCTGTTTACAGCAGGTAGATTTATAGGAAGTTTTATTTTGATTAAATTTAAACCTAACGTATTACTTGTGTTATCATCGATTTCTTCTCTGCTCTTATCAATGCTTTTCTGGTTGGATTTAGGCTTAATTTCTTTTATAGCATTGTGTTTACTCACTCTTTCTATTAGTACTATGTTCCCTATAATTTTCTCATTAGGAATCCGAAAGATGGGTTACAAAACCAAGCGTGCTTCTGCACATATTATTATGGCAATTATCGGTGGAGCTGCTTATCCTGTATTACTTGGCGTGTTTCCTGCATTCAATCCTGTAAATATTGGTATGACGATACTCCTCATTTCGTTTATCGTGATTTTCTTATATGGGTATAAAGGATATAAAATTGATGATAAAACTAGAGCTAAGCTTAATCTTTGATTGAAAGATATATATTTTAAACAGCAATCCCGATAATTATTACTTTCTATATATTTTGATTTAAATTAACCTTTTAAATTATTGATCTATGATATACTTATTAGTCTCAATTTTTGGCGTATTATCAATAATTACATTAAAACTATTTCTTATTCTTTCTGAATCAGGAAAATATAGGCATTTAAAAGTGGCGTCTCTCTTTTTAATCTCTATTGGAATATTTATTTTGATATCTTCTTATTTATTGCAATCATTAAGTAGTTAATCTGCAAAATTTGCATTGATATTAATTAGATTTTAGCCCTGTTGTTCGTTTGATAATGAGGTGTTACATTCTTTATTTCCGGTAAAGAGGATGGCTTATTCAATGAATCATCTTTGTGATAAAGGAAGATTTATAGGCAATACTACGTATGTAAAGAGTTCTCGTATTTATAGGACTTATTACTTGTAATGATATTTTTAATGAGACTGTCTATCATGTTAATTATATATCAAGAGACCTGAAAATATTTTATCTGTTTTCAGGTCTCTTTTTTATTGTTTTCTTACTTCTTGTTTTTTAATCAATCTCTGTAATAAAATTTTCTTTTAGATTACGAACTTTTTTTAGGTCAACCAACCAATCGTTTTCTTCGTCGCGATAACCAATAGGTAACAGCGTTACGCTTTTTAATCCCTTCTCATTCAAATGGAGTAATTTGTCCACTTCCTCATTTATGAATCCTTCCATAGGCGTTGCATCCACTTTCAGGCTTGCTGCTTCGGCAATAGCAAAAGCAAAAGCAATATAAGCCTGACGTGCAGCATGCTCGAAATTCTTTTCAGCAGGTCTGTTCAGATACATGCTTTTCAACCGGTCGGTGTAAGCCTGATAGCGATCGGCGGGTTGTTCTCTTTCCGTCGTTGTCAGTGCGTATATTTGGTCAATACGTTCGGCTGTATAATTGTCCCATGCAGCAAATACCAGTAAGTGAGAGCAGTCTGCCACTATTTGCTGTTCATGTGAGACTGAAACGATTTTGTTTTTCAGTTCCTGATTGGTAATCACAAATACTTCGAACGGTTGTAGTCCTGAAGAAGTAGGTGCCAGTCGGGCTGCTTCTACAATTTTATCAACAAATACCTGATCTACTCTTTTTGTAGGATCGTATTTTTTAGTAGCATAACGCCATTTAAATGAATCAAGTAACTCCATTTTGTTCTGTTTTATGAATAGTGTTTTGTGTCTTATTTGTCAATTAAAAACGGTTGAATTCATTTTCCGATACTCAACCGTTTGGATTTTATATAGTAGCGTCAGCAAATGTGACGGAGAATTCTGTTTGTTGATTATTTAAAATCAAATAATGTACTTTTACTTTTACGTACTTTGGCAGCATGAACTAACGAATCGTTTGCCTCATCACGATAACCAAGGGTCAGAATCGTTGTTGAACCAAGATTTTGCTCGGTCAATCCCAATATTTTATCCAGTGCTTCGGCACTAAAACCTTCCATAGGAGTTGCATCAACTTCTTCATTGCTTGCTGCAACGATTCCCACACCAAAAGCAATATAAGCCTGGCGGGCTGTCCAAATGAAATTCTGTTCGGCACTACCGGCAACAACTCCATCGAATGCTGCACGGAAACCATCCAATGCTTCAACGGGAATTCCTCTGGTAGTGGCTATCAGGTTCATATAATCATCAACCTGTTCTGTCGTCACTTTTTTATCTGCTGCAAAAACAAGAACATGCGATGCTTCCTTTATTTGAGGTTGCTGGCAAGCTTCATTGAAGATCTTTTCCCGTAATGCAGGATCTTCTACCACGATGACTTTAAAAGGTTGTAATCCGAATGAAGTTGGAGCCAAGCGTATTGCTTCCAGTATCCTGTCTACTTTTTCCTGCGGAACTTTTGTTCCGTTCATTCTTTTTGTGGCATAACGCCAGTTGAGTTTGTCTATTAAGTTCATAATTTGTTTTATTAGAGTTTGTTTTGCTTCTGTTTGTATATAACAATCATAAATGAACGATTGTTTATTTAAAAGGAGAATATTTTATTCTTATTGACTGACTGCTTTCCACGAAGCTTCGAATATCTGAATCAGATCATTGGTCGATAAAGTTTTTCCCAATGAGTTTGACTTCTTTACCATTTGGCTTATCGGTGCAAAGAGGAGGCTGTATATGATGTCGTTTTCCAACGATTGAATCAATTTTGTTGCTTTTGATTCTTCAAACAGAGTTTCGAATACAGGACAGTAATCATAATTATCTTCTTTGTCAATCTGCTCTATCAACGGAGAATTGGAAAAGTTTTCAAGGAAGTTATATTCTTCCGGATTATCCATAATATATTGATAATGATTGAGCCAAATGGTTCGAAATGTTCCTTTTGAAGGGGATAAATCAAAATCAGGTTTAAAATAGGAATTTCCTTTTTTCGATTTCAGATGAATATACAGCTTTTTAATCATATCATCTTTATTCTCGAAATAAAGGTAAATAGTGGCAGGGCAGAGGTCGGCTTCTTTGGCAATCCGGATCATGGAGCTTCCCTGAAAACCTTCCTGGTTAATGATCTTCATGGCTGCCCGGTAGATCCTGTTTACTTTATCATCATCTTTAACTCTCATAAGTCTGTATAAATAAATGGTCATTCATTTAACAAGGAAGTCTCCTGAAAGTTCGATAAGATGAATGATTTCTGTAAAACTTACAAGGTTTATAGGATTTATTGACTTTGAATGAAATTGTTTTTTTTAATGACCCATATGATCGGATATGCCGTGATGTACTGCAACAAAAAAACGCTCCCTGCAATTCATTCGAATTGCAGGGAGCGTTTTTTTTAGAACGGATACTATCGGCGACATTCCACTCGGATCTTCAGGTTTAGCTGTTGAATAAGTCGGTCATAATGCCGTAATTTATTTATTTTCCCCAGTATTTCTTTGGAGCGCTCTCCGGTTTAGGAGTATGCGATAATGGCGGTCTTGAACTTTCAGGTCTGCTTGGCTTGGCGATTTTGTTATCGCCGGTTCCTGGTGCTTTACCTGTTGATGTAGTCCCTCTTCCTGAGCCTGCTCTGGCACCGGCTTTTGCCCCCGGACTTTTACCTTTAACCTTCTTAGCTCCGACTACCGGTAAATCCTGTGCCGGAAATGGATGATCCGTCACAACCGGAATCTGTATGGAAATCAGTTTCTGAATATCTTTCAGATAATCGAGTTCTTCTACATCGCAAAATGAAACGGCCTTTCCTTCGAGTCCTGCTCTGCCTGTCCGGCCTATACGATGAACATAGGTCTCAGGAATATTGGGAATCTCATAATTGATTACCAGATTTAAATCGTCAATATCTATACCACGGGCAGCAATGTCTGTAGCTACCAGTACACGTGTTGAGCGATCTTTAAAATTACGCAATGCACTTTGACGGGCATTTTGAGATTTATTGCCATGAATAGCTTCCGCTTTTATTTTGGCTTTTTCAAGCATGCGCTGCACTTTATCCGCACCATGTTTGGTCCGGGTAAAGACTAATGCCGAAACAATAGATTTATCTTTCAGGATGTGAATCAGTAAATCCTTTTTGTTGGCTGCATCCACAAAGTACATTTCCTGTTCTATCGTTTCTGCCGTTGTTGAGGCCGGTGTGACCTGCACTTCTTCCGGGTTGGTCAATATTGTACTTGCCAACACCCGGATAGATTCGGGCATTGTTGCAGAGAAGAAAAGTGACTGACGTTTGGCAGGAATAAGCTTAATAAGTTTTTTTACGTCGTGAATAAAACCCATATCAAGCATACGATCGGCTTCATCCAGTACAAAGAGACTAATATCACCCAGTTTTACATATCCCTGATTAATCAGGTCAAGCAGCCGTCCCGGTGTTGCGATTAATATATCGACACCCATTTTGAGTGCTCCTACCTGTTGGCTCTGTGGAACTCCACCAAAGATAACAGCATGACGTAAATTCATAAACCGTCCGTATCCGGCGAAACTCTCGCCAATCTGGATAGCTAATTCACGTGTAGGGGTAACAATTAATGCTTTTATTTTTCGGGGTGCCCGGTCGTTGCCTTTATTTAAATGCAACAGTTGTAAAATAGGAATAGCAAAGGCTGCCGTCTTTCCTGTTCCTGTTTGAGCGCATCCTAATAAATCCTGGCCTTTAAGTACAATTGGAATTGAAATTTCCTGAATAGGAGTTGGTTGGGTATAACCTTCGTGTTTGAGAGCGTTTAAGATCGGCTCAATAAGATCTAATTTATCAAATGTCATAGAGTATTTCACGCATCCGTTCTTCTTTCACAAGTTCTAACTGTTCACCTGACGGAGTACGATTTTGTGCAAAGATACGGAAAATAAGCCAACTACAAAAATTGTGTTCTGTTTGGCGTTTTGTATTCTCTCCTGATTCTTCCATATCTTTGTTCTTTTGCTTTTTGTCTTGATTCTTTGTTCTTATCTCTTTGTTTTTTTGTCTCGCTCCCGGTTCCAAATAAAATTATTAAATTTGCAGAAAATAATTCGAATGAAAATTCTGCTTGTCACTCCACCGCTCACTCAACTGAATACGCCTTATCCGGCTACTTGTCAACTATCGGGCTTTTTACACGCTCAGGGAATAGAGGCCGGGCAGATGGACTTAAGTATCGAACTTATTCAACGGCTGTTTACGGCACCCAAACTTCAGGAAATCTTTCAAAAGGCAGCTTTATCGGATCATCTTTCCAAAGCGAATAAGATCATACTTCAACAGTCGGACTTTTACCTCAGAACCATAGAACCTGTTATGCGATTCTTAGGCGGTAAAGACAATAGCCTGGCACAACGGTTCAGTGACCGTGCTTTTTGGCCTCAAAGCAAGCGATTCCCTTCGGAGGAGGATTTGGAATGGGCCTTTGGGATGATTGGAACCCAAGATCGCGCTACTCATTTGTGCACCTTGTTTCTGAAAGATCTTTGCGAATTTATACAGCAGACTGTCGATCCTCACTTTGAATTAATCCGGTATGCCGAATCTCTTTGCCTGCGTCTGCCTGAATTTTATCCGTTGCAGGAAGAACTGAAGAACCCTCCTTCAATGATCGATCGTCTCATGCTGGACATTTTTGAGAACAGGATTCGTGAAAATATACCTGAAATGGTGGGCTTCAGCATTCCATTTCCCGGAAACTTATATAGTGCCCTGCGTTGTGCGCAATGGCTTAAAAAAGAATTCCCTTCTGTGAAAATTTGCATAGGAGGGGGGTATGTGAATACCGAATTACGGGGTATTACCGATCCTGCTATTTTTGACTTCATTGATTATATCCTTTTTGATGATGGAGAATTACCGCTCTTAAGGCTTCTCACAGGCGGAAAACTTGTTCGTACGCTTTATCGTTCTTCTGCCGGCGAAATTGTCCGTTCAGGTTTCGATACCACCGAAAATATCTCTTTTTCAGAAATAGGTACTCCTGATTATGAGGGATTACAACAAAATAATTATATCAACCTGATTGAGCTGACCAATCCGATGCATGCCTTGTGGAGCAACGGGCGTTGGAACAAAATGATGCTGGCTCATGGTTGTTATTGGGGAAAATGTGCTTTCTGCGATGGAAGCCTGGATTATATCCATCGGTACGAAGCCGCCCCCGTCGAATTAATAGTCAATCGCATGGAGGCTGTAATGCAGCAAACCGGGCAATCGGGATTCCATTTTGTGGATGAAGCTGCTCCTCCTGTTCTGTTGCGAAAATTGGCGGAAGAAATTATCAAACGAAAACTGACGGTGAGTTATTGGACCAACGTCCGGTTTGAAAAATCATTTACTCCCGAATTGTGCTATCTGATGGCTCAATCGGGATGCATAGCCATATCGGGTGGACTGGAAGTGGCTTCTCCGCGGATTTTAAAACTAATCAACAAGGGTATTACCATCGATACAGCCCGCCAAAGCATGAAAAACTTTTCGGACGCCGGAATAATGACTCACGCTTATCTGATGTATGGCTTCCCGACAGAGACCGCAACTGAAACCGTCGATTCGCTGGAGGTCGTTCGTGATTTATTTGCCGATGGTTTAATTCAGTCGGCTTTCTGGCACCGTTATGCCATGACTATTCACAGTCCTTCCGGACAGCATCCCGAGAGTGTCGGGGCTAAGCATATAAAGCAGCCTGCCGGGAGCTTTGCCAATAATGAAATACCCTTTACGACCGACCCTGAGATTGATCTGGAATTCTATGGCAAAGGGTTGAATCTGGCTACGTATAATTATATGCAAGGTGCCGGTTATGAATTGCCGGTGAATAAATGGTTTAAAAAATAGAGAAACAATGGCAATAAACGAGGAGAGGATTATGGATCGCGTGAATCACGGTTCGGTTCATACTTTCTCCTGAAAATATAAAGATCGGATTCAAACTGTTTACGAGTTAAATTGTTTGATTCATAAAATTTGAATTATGGCGCACGAACATCATCACGGACATCATCATGAAGCAGTAAAGAACATAAAAACGGCCTTTTTCCTGAATCTGTTTTTTACCCTGTTGGAAATTGCCGGAGGTTTTTTTACGAACAGTATGGCTATCCTTTCGGATGCCGTACATGATTTAGGAGATTGCCTGTCGCTTGGATTGGCCTGGTATTTTCAAAAGGTAGCCAACAGAGGCAGTGATAATTCCTATTCATACGGCTATAAACGCTTTTCATTAATGGGTGCCGTGATCAATTCCATTGTGTTGACAGTCGGTAGTATCTTGATTTTGATCGAAGCAGTTCCCCGGATCTTTCATCCCGAAAAGACTCAGGCTGCAGGTATGTTTTTCCTTGCGATTGTAGGTGTTTTAGTGAACGGAACAGCCTTTTTCCGGCTTAAGAAGGGAAGTTCACTCAATGAAAAGGTAGTATCGCTTCATTTCCTGGAAGATGTATTGGGCTGGGTCGCTATTCTGGTAGGGGCGATTCTGATTTATTTCTTCAATATCCCTTTCATTGACCCTGTTTTATCGGTGGGTATTGCCCTGTTCGTATTGTTTAATGTTTATAAAAACATTCGGGAAACATTACATATCATCTTGCAGGGAATACCGGATGATATTGATATGGACGAAATAAAGGAACAACTTCAACAAATAAAAGGAATAGAAAATATTCATGATTTACATGTCTGGTCGGTCGATGGAAATTATAATGTACTTACCGTTCATGTGGTTATGAATAAATCACTTCAAACAGCGGAAATAGCCGAACTGAAAAGCAAGATTCGTAATTCATTAAAGATAAAGGGAATTCAGCATGCTACTATTGAGTTTGAATCTGCGGATGAGCGTTGTGATTTCGAGAACGGGTGTTCCTGAACAACTTGTTTTTGTTTGTTCATTGGATAATGTATCCTGTTTCAATGAATAGTTTCATGCGTACTTAAACGAAAAAAGAGTTTTTTCATTATGAAAAAACTCTTTTTTCGTTTAAGTACGCAGAATGAGATTCGAACTCACACACCGCAACCGGCACTACCCCCTCAAAGTAGCGTGTCTACCAATTCCACCATCTGCGCCTGATATATACAAACCAATTCGTGAACTGATAAGTAGAAAATAATAAATTGTACCCAAAGGGGGACTCGAACCCCCACAGCCTTACGGCCACTAGTCCCTGAAACTAGCGTGTCTACCAATTCCACCATTTGGGCAATCAGCGTCTGAAACCTTTCGTAATACAGACAATTTAAAGAGAAAAAAAGCGAAACACGCCGTTTCGCCATTCATTCACTGAGCGAAAAACGGGACTCGAACCCGCGACCCCGACCTTGGCAAGGTCGTGCTCTACCAACTGAGCTATTTTCGCAATTGCGGTGCAAAGATAGTGCGATTTTGATAAATTACAAATAGCTTTCTGAAAAAAAATGGTTTTTTTGATGGTTTTCATTCTAAATATTTGTTACCTGTCAATGAAACAGGTGGTTAATAAATACAAATAAATAAACTTTCCTGCTTGTCCGGGTATACTATAAAGAGAAATTAAAGATATTTCAGAGAGGGTTGCGAGGGGGTTCGGATAGGTTTACCTATCCGAACCCTATCTGAACCCCCTCGCAACCCCCTCGCAACCCTATCTAAAGTCCCTCTGAACCCACTCCAAAGTATGAACGAATAATGGGTAAAAGAATCAATTAATTTGTTGTTTGGACGAAGCTGTAATCAGAAAAAAATCAGGGTTGCTTATAGTATAAAAATTTGAGTGTGGATAAAACGAATATCAACAATGCGGAAATGCGCAGATTTTAATTTGCTGATCCGCATTAATTCGCGTTATTCACTCTGCCTTATCCGCATTCTGTTCTTTCGGAATTTATCTCCCAATTTGATCAGGTCTGGTTGGACTCTGTCTTTGATTTTATACAATAAAAGTTTTTTTCATACGTTAAAGTTTAATTTATTGAAGGGTTTGAAGTAATTTTGCCTGTTTAAAAATAATTACTCAATAGATTGAGTAGTTTGATTCAATAAGTGAAAACAGACATTATGAAGATTTTTATTACAATAGGCATGCTTTTTGTGTCTAATACATTTATGACCCTTGCCTGGTATGGACATTTAAAAATGCGTGAATTTAAATGGTTTGACACTCTTCCGCTTTTTGTTATAGTTCTTATCAGTTGGGGTATTGCCCTCTTTGAATATTTCTTTCAGGTACCGGCTAACAGGATCGGGTTTAATGGAAGCGGTGGACCTTTCTCATTGCTTCAATTAAAAGTGATTCAAGAAGTTATAACGTTGGTGGTATTTACCGTTTTTTCATTACTGGTGTTTAAAAACGAAACATTTCGCTGGAATCAGGCGATAGGATTTCTGTTTCTGGTGCTTGCCGTCTATTTTATTTTTAAAAAATGAACTTTTATTCCTGTATAATCATGATTTTTATGAGTCTATACAGTTCCGTCAACTTGTTTAACTGTTCTATTTTTCCCTATCTTTGCAAATAAATAATTTCTACATGAAATCAATTTCGATATTTGTTGTGTTTCTGATTGTGCTTTTTATCCCGACAGTTCATCTGGATGCCGTTCGAGCTACTCCGTTCCCTGTCACGATAACACAACCGGATGGCTCTCAACTGACTATTCGTTTGCATGGTGATGAGTACTATAATTATAAAACGACTCTGGATGGGTATCCTTTGATGCCGGATTCGAATGGTATTTTGACATACGCTAAAGTTGATGCCAGTGGAAATCTTATCAGCACGTTGGTAAAAGCCTCCAATATTGAAAAACGTTCCGATACAGAAAAATCTTTTGTTAAAACGCTGAGTGTAAATACTGATTTTACTAAATTAAGGCAACTGGCGCGGGCAACGCGGTCGATAAATGCAGTTACCGAAACTTCATACTTAAAAACTTATCCTTTAACCGGAACACCCAAATCATTGGTTATACTGGTTAATTTTAAAGATTTAAGTTTTGTTACTCCCGATCCGAAGACAGCTTTTACCAACCTGTTGAACCAAAAGGGTTATTCGGCAAATGGGGCTACCGGTTCGGCTACCGATTATTTCCATGATAGTTCTACCGGGGTTTTTAATCCGCAGTTTGATGTCGTAGGTCCGTTTACGTTACCGCAAAATATGGCTTATTACGGTGGAAATGATTCAAGTGGGGATGATGTGAACCCTCAACAGATGGTTATTGATGCCTGCGCGATGGCAGCTGCCAGTGGAGTTGACTTTTCACAATATGATACGGATAAAAATGGAGTTGTCGATAATGTCTTTATTTATTATGCTGGTTATAATGAAGCAGAAGGAGGTCCGAAAAACAGTATCTGGCCTCATCGCTGGACATTGGCCGATTTAACGACAAAGTTTAACAACGTGTCGGTTTATGATTACGCCTGTACTTCAGAACTTCGTTCGAATTCAGGATCTAATATGTGCGGTATTGGTACTTTTTGTCATGAATTTGGACATGTTCTCGGGTTACCGGATTATTATGTGACTTCAGGGACAGACCACCATACTTTGTCAGAATGGAATATCATGGATTATGGTCCGTATCTGAATAATGGACGGACTCCACCTTCTTATTCAGCCTGGGATCGTTTTTACCTGAACTGGTTAAAGCCGACGGAACTGAAAGTTACAGGTACCTATAGCCTGGATGCGCTGACTTCCAGTAATAGTGCCTATTTAATCAGTCAGAATGGAAACTTTAATATGAACAGTACAAGTCCTTCGCCGGCAGAGTTTTTTACATTGGAAAACCGTCAACAAAAAGGGTGGGATACGTATCTGCCCGGGCACGGGATGTTAGTTTCTCATATTTATTATAACCAGAGTACCTGGGAAAATAATACGGTTAATAATGCTGCCAGTGCTATGGGGGTTGATATTGTTGAAGCCGATGGGACAGCTATAACTGAATCAACGTCGATAGATCCTACTTTATCGGGCGATCCTTTCCCGGGCACCAGCAAGGTGACTTCCTATACACCATTGCTTCGGGCCGGAACTGATATTCATAAACCGTTAGTCAATATCCAGGAAATAAATGGAATTATAAAGTTTCATTTTGGATCAAAAATTGTTTTGACCCAAAACTTACAATCGTTTTCTACGGTGCAGGGTACGCCTTCTGCCGTACAATCGGTTACCGTTAGCGGTACAGAATTAAAGGGTGCCATTAATGTGGCATTTAAAACCGGACAACATTTTGAAATGAAAATCGATACTGCCAAAGTCTGGGGAAAAACGATAACACTTAATCCGGTTGATTCTGTAGTAGGAAATACCACTATTCAAATCCGATATAATCCGACTGTTCCTTCTTATTCAAGTGTACATGCAGATACTCTTTTATTTTCTACAACTGCCGGAGATTATGCAAGCATAGCAGCTTCAGGGACTTCTACCCGTGCGATATATGTTGTGCCGCCGGTTGCAACAGATGCAAGTGATGTGACTTTTGCAAGTTTTGTTGCTAATTGGAATTCAGTGTATGATGCTACAGGTTATTATATAACGGTCTATCATGTCGCAAATGGAGAGTCGAGTTTGACCGAAGGATTTGATAATGGACTGACTGCATCGACCGACTGGACCATAACAGCAAAGAGTATTTCAAATTCTACTGCCTACAGCGGAACGAATGCTCCTTCTATCCAGTTTTCGAATACGGGTGAATATGTTGAGACCGAAAATTATATCGTGCCCATAACAAAAGTTTCATTTTATATTCGTTCGTTGGGTGGAAGTAATGGCGGATTTTTAGTGGAAGCGCAAAATGATCAAAATGTCTGGGAGAAAGTTGACAGCATTCCGGTCACATCGGTGTTGAATCAGAAGAGCCAATCATATTCATTTCTAGAAACGAAAGGATATGACCGTTTACGTTTTACCTATATCAAAGGAGTCGGGTCTCTAACATTTGATGATGTGACTGTCACTCTGTCAAAACAACTGAATTACAATCTTCGTGAGAATTGGGTTACTTCTACTTTGGACACGATCAGCAACCTACTGCCGAGCACGACTTATTCATACAAAGTCCGGGCAAGTGATAAAAGCAGTTATTACGAGAATATAACCGATTTTTCGAATGTAATCTCGCAGGAGACAATGTCTTATCCATTAGAAACGAAATTGGTGGTATCAAAAGATATAAACAGCAACGTTACGGTAAATTTGCCTTCGCTGGGATCAACGTTGTATGTATATAATATCTTGGGCCAATGTATAAAAACGATTATACCGAGTCAAACTACGATTGTTATATCCGGATTACAAAAAAATCAGGTTTATATCATAAAATCAAATAACCGGGTTACAAAGATTGTGCTATAAAATCGAATTCTTTTTTTAATAAAACTTTCCGTCGGAACTTTTAAACTATCCGCCGGAAAGTTTTTTTTCTATTCTATAAAAAAAACATACCTTTAAATATTAAAATTCTAACTTATTCATATGTTATCAGTTGATGCACTTACTGTCGAATTTGGCGGACAAACTCTCTTTCAGGATATTTCATTCGTTATTAATGAAAAAGACAGGATTGCTTTAATGGGAAAAAACGGAGCCGGAAAATCCACCTTACTCAAGATACTGGCCGGTGAACGTGAGCCTTCCCGGGGCACTGTTTCGTGTCCTAAAGAAACGAAGGTGGCCTATTTACCCCAACATTTGTTTTTGGAAGATAACCGCACGGTTTTCGAAGAAACTGCCATGGCTTTTTCTGAAATTAATGAAATGGGCAAACAAATTGATGCCCTGAACGAAGAACTAACCATTCGTACCGATTATGAATCGGACAGCTATATGGATTTGATAGAACGGGTATCGGCCTTAAGCGAGCAGTTTTACAGTGTTGAAGAAATAAATTATGATGCCGATATTGAAAAAACGTTGCTTGGGTTGGGCTTTTCGCGCGAAGACTTTACCCATAAGACGTCCGAATTCAGTGGTGGGTGGCGTATGCGCATTGAACTGGCAAAGATATTGCTTCGCAGGCCTGATGTCATCCTGTTGGATGAACCAACCAATCATCTTGATATAGAATCCATCCAATGGCTTGAAGATTTTCTGATTGATTCGGCCAAAGCAGTGGTGGTTATTTCACATGACCGGGCCTTTGTTGATAATATCACCACACGTACCATAGAAGTCACCATGGGGCGTATTTATGACTATAAAGCGAAATACAGTCATTACCTTGAACTGCGCAAAGAACGCCATGAACAGCAGCTAAAACAGTTTGAAGAGCAACAAAAAATGATTGCCGAGACGACGGAGTTCATAGAACGCTTCAAAGGTACCTATTCAAAAACATTACAGGTGCAGTCAAGAGTAAAGATGCTTGAAAAGCTACAGATCCTGGAAGTGGATGAAGAAGATTCTTCGGCATTGAGACTTAAATTTCCGCCATCTCCACGTTCCGGTAATTATCCGGTAACATCCGAAAATGTGGGGAAGAAGTATGGTGATAAACTCATCTTTAGCAATGCAAACTTCATGATTGAACGCGGAGAGAAAATAGCTTTCGTGGGTAAAAACGGTGAAGGAAAATCCACCCTCGTGAAATGTATCATGCAGGAAATAGAGCATGAAGGAAAATTAACGTTAGGACATAACGTGAAAATAGGCTATTTTGCCCAGAACCAGGCCTCTTTATTGGATGAAAATCTGACCGTATTCCAGACTATCGATGATGTAGCCGTGGGTGACATACGGAATAAGATACGGGATTTACTGGGTGCATTTATGTTTGGAGGAGAAAGCTCCACTAAAAAGGTGAAAATACTATCCGGAGGTGAACGCACCCGGTTGGCAATGATTAAATTATTGCTTGAACCGGTGAATTTGTTGATCCTGGATGAGCCGACCAATCATTTGGATATGAAAACGAAAGATATTTTAAAACAAGCTCTGGTTGATTTTGATGGAACATTGATTGTCGTTTCACATGACAGGGATTTTCTGGACGGACTGATTACGAAGGTGTATGAATTCGGCCAACAAAAAGTCACCGAGCATTTAGAAGATATTTACGGATTTCTGGCAAAGAAGAAGATGGATAATCTGAGGGAAATAGAACGAAAGACGGCAAATTAGAAAATGAATAATTAAAGTTTACAAGGATCAGCTGCGTAAACGACCAAAAAGCTTTCGATTTCACGAAGGCTTTTTTTGTTGTCTAATGTTGCAGGACAGATTATCTTTACTTATGCCGGATAAACAGTCCTGTAAGCCGGATAAGCGAGTCTGTTTCAGAATTAGAACGATGAAATACAGTTGCTAACGATCGTAAAAACAATTTATCAGGCAACCAAAAATATCAGAAAAAGGGGTTTCAAAATCAGGAAATAGAATATTGAATATTCAGTAATTTTTCTTCTGATTAATTATACAAATTCCATATTTTTACATTATCTTTCGGCAATTTTAAATCAAATTCGTGAATTTATGGAAAATGTAAGCACAAAAGAAGTCCTTGATTGGGCGAAAGATTTTCTTTCAAAATCGGAAAAGGAAATTACCGATGTCGAATTAAAAGAACAAAGAAAATATGCTGTATTAATTCAAAATCCAAACGACAAAATCCTTCTTTCAAAATTGCTGGATGAGTCATCTCAAATTCATGATAATAAGAAGCTTGCCAGGCGCATGAAGGTGCTGATCGAACAATATGGTGTGCCAAAATTTTTCAGTTCAACAGAGAGTTTCTTACTCCGTTTATTTACATCCTTCGGGTATTTATTTGACTTTGTAGCTGTGCCGATTTTTAAAAGACAGTTAAGACAGGATACGGCAAAAGTAATTATAAACGAGAAACAATCGTTATTGAATCATCATCTGACAGAACGCCGAAAACAAAAAATAGGTCAGAATGTAAACTTGCTAGGCGAAGTGGTCTTGGGAGATGGAGAAGCCAATCACCGGTATCTTCATTATCTGGAAGCATTGAAAGATCCTCAGATTAATTACATTTCCATTAAAATATCCGGAATTTATGCTCAAATAAATCCGTTAAATTACACTCAGAATAAAATTGAACTTTGTGAACTTTTGACACGTATCTTTCAACAATCCATTGATTTCCCCTATGTGGATGACAATGGTGTTTCCACGCCCAAATTTGTAAATCTGGACATGGAAGAATATAAAGATTTAGAGTTGACTTTTGATGTTTTCAAAACAGTCCTGAACTTACCGCAATTTAAAAATTACACATCCGGGATTGTAGTACAGGCTTATTTGCCGGATGCCTGGAATCTACAAACAGAATTGATTGAATTTGCTAAGAAAAGGGTCGCTGATGGAGGTTCGCCAATTAAAATGCGATTGGTCAAAGGAGCTAATCTGCAAATGGAATCCATCGTATCTTCCCTGAGAGGTTGGGAAAATCCCGTTAGGGGAAGCAAAGTGGAAGTTGACGCAAATTATTTGCACATACTCGACCGTGGTCTTGAGCCTGAAAATGCAAAGGTTTTACATGTTGGTGTGGCTTCCCACAATTTCTTCAGCATAGGGTATGCTTATCTTTTAAGTAAGAAAAATAAGGTGGAAGAAGAAGTTACCTTCGAGATGCTGGAAGGAATGGCCAATCATTTGCCACGAGTGATGCGGAATCTAGGAAAGCATATTATCCTGTATACACCGGTTGTTAAAAATGAACATTTTCTGAATGCCGTATCTTATCTGGTACGACGCCTGGACGAAAATACAGGAAAAGATAATTTCCTGAGCTATTCCTTTAATTTAAAATACAACAGCAAACAATGGAGATTCCTGCAACAACAATTTATAGAAGCTTTTGAGTTAAAAGACAAGATCGAATCAATACCTTTCCGGACCCAGAACAGACTTAAAAAGCAAAAGCCAAAAAATAGAGAAACAGAATTATATACGTTTCAAAACGAGCCGGACACCAATTTTGATCTTAAACCAAACCGGTTATGGGCAGATACTATCAGAAGCCAATGGCGGAAATCAGGGACTCAAGAACCTTATCAGATTCCTGTTCAGATTGGAGAAACTGAGTTGTTGAGTGGGAACAAATACCGTTATTTAGACAGGAGTCAGGACTTCGATGTCTGTGTGTGAAGCAAGCTTATCAAATACAGATCAGGTAAAGGACATAATTTCAATAGCCGAAGCCGATAATTCAAAATGGAGAAAGACATCGTTAGCCGAAAGAAATAAAGTATTGCATCAAGTCGCCGATAATTTAGGCCTGGATCGTGGGAACCTGATTGGCTGCATGTCGGCCATTACCGGCAAAACATTTGGAGAAGGCGATGTGGAAGTGTCGGAAGCTATCGATTTCTGTCGTTTCTATCCTGTCAGTATGAAAAATTTCACAGAACTCAAGACGATCAACATTACTCCAAAAGGGATTGTATTGGTTATTTCTCCATGGAATTTTCCATTGGCAATTCCAGTCGGTGGAGTAGCAGCAGCACTTACAGGTGGAAACAGCGTGATTCTAAAACCGGCGACTACGGCTTTCCCGATTGCCTGGGAATTTGCTAAAGCTTTTTGGAAAGCGGGAGTCCCGAAGGATGCCTTGCAGGTTGTGTGTACGGATGGCCGCGAACCGCTGAATTATTTAACCGCCAATTCTTCTGTCAAGCATGTTATTCTTACCGGAGGAACTGATACGGCCTTCCGTTTACTTGAGAACAATCCGACGTGTCCGCTTTCGGCAGAAACAGGAGGTAAAAATGCCATTATTTTGACCGCCAGCGGAGATCGTGATCATGCTATTCAGAATGTTGTCACTTCTGCATTTAGTAATGCAGGTCAAAAATGTTCCGCCTGTTCATTGCTTTTATTGGAAAAAGAAGTCTATAATGATCCCGGTTTTAAAGTCAAGCTGACAGATGCTGTTACAAGCCTTAGGACCGGCGGGGTGTGGGATGGGGGCAATATTGTCGGACCTATGATTACTTCCGAAAATGATAAATTACGATATGCTATTGATCACCTCGAACCTGGAGAATCCTGGTTGGTAAAGCCCGAATTTGTCGATAAGAAACGATTTATATTGAAACCCTGTGTGAAGTGGGGAGTAAAACCAGATGGCTATACCTTCAAGACCGAATTATTTGCTCCCCTTTTATCCGTAGTTTGTATTGATGATTTGGAAGATGGAATAAGAAGGGTGAATGCTTCGGAGTATGGCTTAACTTCAGGGTTGCAAAGTTTAGATGAAGCAGAACAACTGAAATGGAAAAATAATATCGAAGCCGGCAACCTCTATATTAATCGTGGAATTACCGGTGCAATTGTCAATCGCCAGCCTTTTGGCGGAATGAAACGTTCGGCTTTTGGTGGAGGAATAAAAGCCGGAGGACGAAATTATGTATCCTGTTTTGTAAATATCAGCGATAATTCAAAAATTATCACCACAGGAAAAGAGAAAAATCAATACAAAACGTTCTCCTCTTTGTTGAATGTTCACGAAAAAGCTCATTTTCAAACAGCAATTGACAGTTATATAAAAAACTGGAAAAATGAGTTTTCACAGGAACGCGATATTCAACATCTAATGGGAGAGCAAAACACATTTCGCTATCGGCCTCTTAAAAACATGGCTCTCCGGATTCAGAACAGTGATAATCTTTGTGATATTTTCATGATTTTGGTAGCCTCCAATATCGTAAAAACCCCGATCACCATCAGTATCAATAATGATGATTCCAAGCTTGAAGTGTTGAAGAAGGCTATTCAAAAAGAATGCACGGTTTCCATTCAAACAGAGAATGACTTCCTGAATGATATGGAAAAATATGAAAGAATTCGTACCTGTACCGGTCAACTTTCAGATGAGTTTTATCTGAAAGCAGCAAAAGAAGGGAAATACATAGTCTCTTTCAAGCCGCTTATTGAAGGACGAATTGAATTACTTCATTATGTAAAAGAGCAAAGTATCGCTTTCGAATATCATCGTTACGGCAGTATAACGCAAATTCCGGAAGAAAATAAAACGGATACGTTGAATTAAAGTAACCAATAAATTTCGATTTTATAGAAAGAAGTGAGCTAGACGAATAACTCACTTCTTTTTATATTCTCATATGTTCATTCTGTCAAAAGTCAGTTGTTACAAAACAATAAGATTTAAAGTCGGTTGATTATTTATCCTCCTTAGACTTTGTAATAACACGACGTATTTTATCATAATACGACTTGTTTTCCATATAAACCAACCTGTTTCATATTAATTAGATCAACCGGTTAGGTTGTTAATTCATTATCATATATAAATTGAAAATATCCGATAATTGCTTGTCGCTTTATTCCGAAAGACGAACTGAATTGTGTTTAGATTCGGGTTTACAAATAAAAACTTGCAAAAGCAATCAGGATTAATTGGAATAAAAAAAGCAGGTCGATTAAACCTTTATACGTTCGCAGACTTATAAAATGGCTATAGGTGCATTTAAATATTGCAGCATTTAAATCTAAAAAACAATTACTATTGATCAATAAATTAAGTCCTTAAGGTTCTGCTTATGCATATTTCTGTTGAGTGCTATTCTTAAAATTGCTTTAATGTAAAAGATAAGATACTGTTTTTTTGTCTGAACATTCTTCTTGTTTTTGTTTGAATTATATCCTTGACATCAAAAATAATTAACAATATCTTGTTTTTCTTGCTCTGTTCCGAGATGTTTTTGTTATCTTTGTGGCTTAAAATTTCCTAATTAGTAATTCGATAAGTGATTTTTAATGAATAGTTTTATACGGCTTGTTATGAGGATTCTAGAGTGTTGTTTGATGTTTTCAATGTTAGGATAGGGAGTCATGACGAATATTTGAAATGAAGATAAAGCAAAAAAGTACAATGTTTCGAACTTAAAACAGATTGGAGCTTTGCAAAAAGAGGAAAAGTATGTAATATGTTCCTTTCAATAAAAATCAAGAATGAAAAATTAGCGTATTCGGGTATAGTTTTGTTTCCTCAAGCTATAAAACAATATTTTGATATTTAAAGATAATTATTAGTTATATAAATAATAATTATTTGAACCTTTCGTTAAATAGAATTTTGTAACTGCTGTGAATTCTTATGATTTGTAAATTTGCAATGTGTGAGATTGAAAAAAGGAATTTTGTAGGTGAATTTGGAAATCTTTTATTTGCGGATAACATTTTGTAAATAAGGATAATTTATACGTTCTAACCAGTATAAAAGTTTAGATGTGATACATGGCGACGAATGTAAATAGTTACATTAAATTATTAATATTGTATATATGAAAAGAATTAAATTTGTCTTATTCTCCCTATTAATGCTAGGTAGTTTGGCAGCTCAGGATTTAAGTAAATTAAGTCCACAACAACAAGAAGCTTACAAAAAATACACATCGGGTAATTCAGCATCCTCAACCAATAATATTCCTACGACTAATAATACGAAAGATATGGGTGACGATGAGCGTACTCAGCCTTCGAAAGAGATTCAAAATCTAAATGGTGATGAAAAGAAAACGACGACTACAACGACGACTACTGCTGTACAAAATATTTTAAAAGATAAAAAAGATGATAATAATCCTAACAACCCGAATGTAGATGAAAAGAAAACAACAACAACTACAACTACAACTATCCAAAATGGTACAATAACAAAGAAAAACATTTTTGGTTCTCAACTTTTTAGCAAACAAAATCTAACCTTCGAACCTAAGCTCAATATTGCAACTCCTGTAAACTATATTTTAGGTACTTCAGATGAAATTAATATAGATATTTCAGGACTTTATGAAGTTACTTACAAGCTTAAAGTAACTCCAGAAGGCAGTATTAGAATACCTAATGTAGGTCCTGTTAAGGTGAGTGGTATGACGATTGAAAATGCAACCAGAATCATACGTAATCAGGTCTCAAGGATCTACTCCGGCATTAGTACAGGACAGACACATGTAAATATTACACTGGGGAATATCAGAAGTATACGTGTAACAGTTGTTGGTGAGGCTGTCCGTCCGGGATCATATACACTTCCTTCACTTGCAACTGCTTTTAATGCACTCTATGCTTGTGGCGGACCGGATAGCATTGGTTCCATGCGTGAAATTAAAGTAATACGTGCTAATAAAATTGTTGCTAATTTGGATGTTTATCGTCTACTTCTCGATGGAGTGCTTGCCAATAACATTACATTACAAGATGGAGATGTACTGAAAATTGAACCATATAAAATACGAGCCACAATTAATGGTGCCGTGAAGCATGGAGGTATTTTCGAAGCAATTCAAGGTGAGACACTTCAAAATCTTATTCAGTTTGCGGGTGGGTATGCTGATAATGCTAATAAATCAATCACAACGGTTATTCGGTTTACGGAAAAAGGTAAGACAGTTGTTGATGTGGCCGAAAAAGAAATTGCAGCATTTCGATTACAATCCGGTGATTCTTGTGACGTATCCAATACCGCCAAAAAATTCGATAATCGTGTTGATATTATCGGTTCTGTTTATCGACCCGGTACCTATGCCTTAGAGTCTGGATTAACAATTACTCGGCTTATTGCTAAAGCCGAAGGAATTAAAGAAGATGCATACTTGAAAATGGGCTATATTACCCGTAAGAAAGACAACAAAATTCCCGAAGTAATCGGGTTCAATTTAGGCAATATATTACAGGGAACTTCTCATGATGTTTTACTACAGAAAGATGACTCCGTTCATATTCTTAGTCTGTATGATTACCGCGAAGAACAGTTTGTTACGATATTGGGTGCTGTGCAATTACCTGGAAAATATCCATTAGTAGATGATATTTCACTTAGAGGTTTGATTCTTAAAGCGAGGGGATTTCTGGAAACAGCATCCACTGATTCCGTTGAATTAATCCGACCGATCAAAGATCAGAGAACCTTACTCAATACCAATAGTAAAACCATAGTTATGAAATTTGCACTGGACAAAGACCTTAACTTTCTGAAAGGTTCGAGTGATATGTTGCTCGAAAACGGGGATCAAGTAATTGTGCGTTCTATTTCAGGTTATGAAGGAATACGTATGGTTCGTGTTGAAGGTGAGGTGTTTCAGCCGGGTAGCTATAATATTTCCAATAAAGCAGAACGAATTTCAGATATTATACGTCGTTCTGGAGGTTTTACTCCTTATGCTTATCCACTAGGTGCTTTTCTGATACGTACTGAAAAAACGAGTCTTGTAGAGCAAAAACTACAAAGTTTAATAGCTGAAAATGCCAAGAAACAAGTTCAAAAAAAAGGAGACAATACTATGGATTTGTCTTTAATACAAGCCACCGGGGCTTCTTCCATGTCTAATATGGATTCTATTCAAAATAAGCTTTCCGGTTCAAAAGTAGTAAATAATATTTTTAAATCAGAAGGTGTTGTAGGTATTAACCTCAAAGAAATCATGAATCATCCAGATAGTAAATATGACTTAAGCTTAGAGGATGGTGATATACTTTTTGTTCCACGTAAACTGGAAACGGTACGTGTGATTGGTGAAGTCCTATTTCCGACCTATGTGAGATATGACAGAAAAATGCGTTTCAAAGATTATGTAAGTAATGCTGGTGGTTTCTCTGACAGAGCACAAAAGAGGAGTGCCTTTGTAGTTTATGCTAATGGTACGGCAAAAAGTACTTCAAGTTTCTTAGGAATTAAGTTTTATCCTAAGATTGAACCGGGCGCACGTATAATCGTCCCGGAAAAACCAACTGAAATTAGAAGTAAGTTGACGCCGGTTGAAACTGTTTCAATATTGAGTTCGATAATGACTGTAGCTACTCTCGTCTATTCTGTAACAAAATAAACATGACAATGAACGCAGATACAATAAATAAAAATAAGCCTGTTGTTGAAATTTCACTAAAAGAAATCGTGCAAAAGGGGAAAGAGTGGTGGCAGTATTTGTTGAGTAAGTGGATTATCATTCTTTTTTTCATATTTAGTGGTGCTGGAATTGGTTTAATAGTCTCTTTACTGACTCCTCCAAAATATACTGCTCATATGTCCTTTGCATTGGTAGAAAAGAGTAGTGGAGGTGGAGGACTTGCTGATTTGGCATCTTCCTTTGGTATTAGTGGTTTAATGGGAAGTGGTAGTAGTGGTGCCTTTAGTGGAGATAATTTATTGGAGATTATTAAGTCACGGTATGCTATAGAACAAACTTTGTTGACCCCGGTAGATTATTATGGAAAGAAAGAAAATTTGGTAGAAGTGTATATCCAGTTTAATGACTTACGAAAAGACTGGCTTAAGAATGAAAAGAATAAAGAATTAAAAATTCTTAGTTACCCTGTTGGTCAAAAAAGGGAAACTTTTACCAGAGCTCAGGATAGTGTGCTTTTTGCAATCTTCAATGGTCTTGTTAATTCAAAAGAACTTGTCATCGCAAGAAAAGACAAAAAAGTCAGTATTGTAAATGTTGATTTTACGAGTAATGATGAATTCTTTTCGAAAATATTCGTGGAAACATTGATGGATCAAACATATAAATTTTATAAAGAAACAAAAACATTACAAAGTAGAGCTAATATTAACACGATGCAACACACAGCTGATTCTATTAAGGCTTTATACGAAGGTGCTTTGTATAAAAGTGCCGGAATATCACAAGTAAATATTAATCCGGCTCTTCAATTTGCTGTTGTTCCTAAAATTAAGCAGGAAAACAATGCTCAACTTTATGCTACTGTATACGCTGAAGTGCTGAAGAATCTTGAGACACTTAAGCTTGATTTGGCCAGAGAAACACCTTTGGTTCAGATTATAGATATTCCGCGCTTACCTTTAAAAATTGACAGATTAGGAAAAGCAAAAGGGATTCTGTTTGGTGGAGTGTTAGGAGGTTTTTTGATGGTAGCATACTTAATAGGAAGCTTATATATTAAAGAAATTTGAAGATGATAATTGTTATTTGTTTAATACAGGTTTGTATTAATAAGCACAAACGATAATATTGTGTAATTATAAATCGAAAGACCAGATACTGATTTGTAATCAGAGTTGAGTTTTTATTCATAGTTTTCTTGAGAATACGTATAAGAGAGAAAAAATGGTTTATATTTCAAGGTTTAAAATTTTGCTAAAGAATAATAAAGTAGTTATTGAAAATTATTTTTTTATGACTGTTTTGCAAGTGCTTAATTCTCTATTCTATTTACTTATTTATCCTTTTTTGATACGTACTTTGGGTGCCGAAGGTTATGGATTATATGTATTTGCTTTTTCAATAGCGACTTACTTTATAACTTTTGTCGGATTTGGGTTTGATATGCCTGCAGTTAAATCTATCGCTCAAAACTCAAATAATTCTGTTGTAAAAACGAACACTCTTTCTTGTGTCTTTACTGCAAAAATTTATTTAGAGATACTTTCAGTTATTGTATTCTCAGTTGTTATTTTTTCGATTCCTAATTTGCGGACTCATTGGTTGATTTTTTATATATGTTTTCTTCAGTCATTTACAAATATATTTTTTCCACAATGGTACTTTCAGGGAATTCAAAGAATGCGAGTTGTTACATTTATACAATTTTCTTTTAAACTTATATCTTTGCCTTTTATTTTTTTTTATATTAAAGATCCATTTGATACGTGGAAGTTCGCGTTGATAGTTACAACTTCAAGTTTGTTAGGAGCAGTTGTTGCAACTTATATGATTCGAAACTTAGATAAACTCAATATAAAATGGAAGTCTTTTGCTGAAATAAAAATATGGTATAAGGATGCTCTTCCTTTTTTTTGGAGTTCTTCGGCAGGTGTAATTAAACAACAAAGCATATCGGTTATTATTGGTGCTTTTTTTAAAATGTCAGATGTTGCATTATATGATTTAGGATATAAAATTTTCTCAATTCCTAACATCTTATTTGGTAGTATTAATGGCGCTCTTTTCCCGAAAATTGCAAATGATAATAGAAAAAGTGTAATTAGGAAAGTTTTTATATTTGAAACTTTGGCTGGATTTTTGGTGATAATTACTGTTATAATATTAGGAAAATGGGTTGTCCTTTTTTTAGGTGGTAGAAATATGCAAGGAGCTTATCCTATTGCAATAGCCCTAAGTTTTGGTGTTTTGACATTTTTATTAGTTAGTGGATACATTAATTTTATATTTGTACCTCAGCATAAATACTATTTAATTACCCAGAATCAATTTGTGGCTTTTTTTGTTTTTTTTACATTAACAGGAGTAGGGCTATTTATAAATAAAAATATTTTATCAATAGCTATTGCATGGTCTTTGGCAGGTCTGTTTGAAATTTTGTATTGCAATATCTTGATTAAAAAATATAAATTATTTTAAGTGTCACATGGATTTTTTTAAAAGTATATATTTAAATATAATCTCTATTGTTAGAGTTTTTGGAGCAAGTCTTATTAGAAAAATTGAACTTGCAAATTTAAAGGTAGAATGGGCTAAGAGAAATTTAAATAACTGTACTACTCCAGTTAAATACTTTCCCATTGATCTTGTAACAATTGGAGATCATTCATATGGACCAATTGATATTTATACCTATTTTACAAAAGGAGAAGGTTTGCAAATAGGTAAATATTGTTCAATTGCTAAAGATGTAAAATTTATATTAGGAGGAAATCATAGCACCTATAATTTAATGACTTTTCCGATTAAAAATAAGTTCATAGATAAAAATATAAATGAATCAATAACAAAAGGTAAGATAGTCCTAGAAGATGATGTATGGATTGGTGTTGGAGCAATTATACTTTCTGGAGTTCATATTGGACAAGGCTGTGTAATAGCAGCTGGATCTGTTGTAACTAAATCATTTCCTAAGTATTCGATTATTGGTGGTAATCCAGCAAAACTGATCAAAATGAGATTTGAAGAAAATATAGTATCTATGTTATATCAATTTGATTTGAAAATAGGTTCATTGAATCCGAATCTGATTATTGAAAATATTGATTGGTTAAGTTGTCCTTTAACAGAAGATGCAGTTCGAAAATTAATTTTATTGACAAGATGATGTCCTACTTTAGAATTTACGTATAGATATGTTAATTTTTTTTCTTGCTTTTTTTCTTGTTTTTTTTTATTTTGCTGAAGTTTTTAAACACCTAACGATGGTTAAAATAGCAAGTACTTTGATTGGCGTATTTGTGTTTTATCTAATGTTATACAACGTTACTGATAATAGTGATTGGGAGGTTTATGAATCAATGTATTATGGAGGTTCAGATTCTAGTGACTTTTTATTTAATTTTTTATCAAGATGGTTTTCTATGAATGGATATGAGTATTCATCGCTTTATAAATTGCATATTCTTTTGATGGGAATTGGGTTTCTTTATTTTGCAAGTCGATTTTCGTATTCTGCCATATTCAGCGTTATTTCTATTTATTTATTATTTGAATTGATTCCGCTTTCCAATCAGATAAGGTATTATGTAGCATTTGCTTTTTTCTTAATATCAGTTTATAACTTTGTTGTTACAAAAAATTACATTGTTTTCGGTGTTTTTGCAATTCTATCTGCTATGTCACATTCAGGAATTCTCCTCATGTATCCATTTATTTATTTTTATTACAAAATTGAAAGTACAAATTACTCAAAAAGACTGATTTTTTATAGCTTATTTGCCGGAGTGTTTCTATATATATTGAAATCAACTAATATTGTTTTTTTAAATAATTTAGATAGCTATCTTGATAAAGATAACATATCTTCAATATTTGGTGGTATTTATAATGTCCTTATTTGGACTTTCTGGTTGTTATTTATTTATTTCAAAAATAAAAAACTAATTAAATCAAGCTCAGAAATCATTAAATCTGACATTAAGTATCAATTCTTATATAAACTTTCTTTCTATTCTGTTCTTTTTATACCAATTGGATTATTTGTTCAGATTTTTGTACATAGATATATTTTGGCATCTTTAGTGATTTGGGTTTCGTTTATTTTTTATTCACTTAAATATGAAGAGTCACTATTAAAACGGATACGCTCAATTTCGATATTTTTATCTTTGGTTATTGTCTCATTCTTGTATATTTATATCTTACCAACTTATTTGTTTGGAACTTCTGGAATGGAATTACCACTTGTACTTTTTATGTCAAATTCTACATTGTTTTTTTTATTTTTATGAATAAACAGCTTTCAATAATTATTGTTACATACAATTCAGAAAAATTAATTTTTGAATGTTTAGAGTCTATTTACAAATATAATGATATTGGCGATAATCTTGAAATTATTGTTGTTGATAATTGCAGTAAAAATTGTGATAATATATTTAAAAAAATTCAAGCTGAATTTAGCAATGATATTAGATTAATAAAATCAAATCATAACCATGGTTATGGTGCAGGAAATAATTTGGGAAATAAATACGCAAATTCTCCTTATTTCGTAGTTATGAATCCAGATGTTAGAATCGTAGAACCAATATTTAATAAAATATTAAATATACTGCGAGCGGATTTAAATATAGGGCTTCTTGGAGTAAAATTTATTGATGGTTCAAATCATCTTTATTACAAACCAGAATATGAAAATTTATTTAATATGATTTTTGGTAATACATTTATAAAACTGGGTTTTTATAATGTTGAAAAAATGTATTTTTCAGGGAGTTTCCTTGTGTTTAATAAAGAAATATTTATTGAATCAGGTGGATTTGATGAAAATCTTTTTTTATTTTATGAAGAAGCCGATATCTCAAATAGAATCTTAGGAATTAAAAAAAAAACATTATTAGCAAATGATTTATTCGTTTTACATCTGATACATGGAAGAGCTATCAATAAAAATCTTCTTAAAATTGGGATTCAATCACGTCAATATTATTTTAACAAATACAATATCGATATTGATAAGTATTATAAACGGAGCTTGATTATGTGGCGTTTAAAATACATTGCTGCATCCATTTTATTTGATAGTTATAGAAAAGAACATTTTCGTCAGTGGATTAATTTGTGCTTGAGAAAAGGTGAAGTTTTATAATGGGGTTCTAATTGATATTTTAATTCAGAAACAAATAGAGTTATAGCCTTACCTAATATTTGATATGAAAAGATCGTTTTTTTTTAAAGATTTAAAATACTGTAAATAATTACTTTAACGAAATAAAACCCATATTTATTTACTAATGAAAATACAATTTTCGAGTACATATGTCTATCCAAGATTACCTGCAATTCGCGATTTAGGTGTAATCCGATATAGGGGAGCCGGTTTAGCAAATTGTCTTTTTGTTGCCTCAAGAGCATATTTAATCTCTAAAAAAATGGGCTGGGATTATATAAATCCTACCTGGAAAAATTTCAGTTTCGGGCCATACTTGAGAAGTGAAAAAGATAAACGGCACTATTTTGGTTTATTTAAAAAAATAGGAATTTCAAATATTTCAAAACTTTTGATACTGATATTTTTGAAAAAAATCGATTATCAAAATGACATGAAAAGTAAGAAAGGACTTATAAAAATTGAAGGTTTAGGAAATTATTTTGAAGATTTGCTATTCGAGCAACGTCAGGTAAAAGATTTTATTTATAGTATATTAAAGCGAAAAATTACAGATAAAATTGATAAATTAGATTTTAGCAATGTCGTTGGAATACATTTACGTCTTGGAGACTATCGAGCAGACCTTCGAACTGATATAAACTGGTACATAAAAATTGTAAACGATTTTAATGATCTACATGGAGGCAATCAGAAATTCTATGTGTTTTCTGATGGTTCGAATAATGAAATTTCAACATTGTTATCTATTCCTCGAGTAGAGAGAGTTTTTTTTGGAAATGCTCTTTCTGATGTTTTAGCATTAAGTAAGTGTAAATTTATAATTGGTTCTGATTCTACTTTTTCAGGTTGGGCTGCATTTTTAGGTCAAACTCCTATCCTATTTCCTAAAAGACATTTTGGAAAAGTATTACTAAACTCAGAAAATGAATTTGTTGAAAATAACATTCATGTAGAACTTAATAATTTTCTTCAAAAAATTGGAAAGTGAAAGGTATTTTAAATAGAGTAAGGTTCTTTATCAATAGGTTCGTAATATGATTCTCTAAATTAAGTGGCAATTTTACCAAAGTTCCTCATTTTAGAGATAATTTGTTTATTTATGACACAGTTCGCATTGATTTCGAACCTTTGAATATATATATATATAAGAGTAACTCATGGTCACTTATTCGAATTAAGGGTTTAACCTTGTTAAAATAAATACTGATTATTAGCAAATTAAGTGTTAATTTGCTTTTATGTATTATTAGAAATCAATATCTTAGAAGAAAATTTACCACAATTAAATTCTAATATATGATTCCTACTGATAAGAAAATTAATTTTATTAAAAATATACTTTTATGAGTGCGATCATTATGATAACGAGTGGAAATATCTTTGTGAACGTTTTAGTAACAATAATAGACCTAAATTTTCAGACCTAGAGGCGATAACTATTTACTTTTATGCAATGCATTTAGAGTACTGTCTTAGAGTAAAACATATTTACGAATTTGCAAGTGAGTACTTTCGTGATTGGTTTCCTAAATTACTTTCTTATGAAGCATTTACAAACCGAATAAATCGATTGTGTGAAGTGTTCAGGGCTTTATCAGAAGCTGTTTTGACTGAATTTATACCTAAAGATTGCAATCAAGACATCAGTCTAATTGACTCTATGCTAGCTATTACATGTTCTGGTAAACGTAATTCAATGTTAGCTATAGGAATAATCGATAAGGGTTTCTGTTCTACTAAAGGAATTTACTACGATGGTTTAAAGTTACACGGTTTAGAATTTCAACATAAGGGTCATTTACCACATCCAGAACAATTACTTTTACAAAAGTATCTGTAAATAATATCACCTATTTAAAACGTGTGGCTTCTTACATAGATAATTGCACTTTTTCGGTGATAAAATCTATGCTGATTATCATTTTAAACCTGAAATTCTAAATACTTTAAAATCTTAATACAATAAAATGAATTGTTTGAAAATTTTCGAGGAAATAAGTTTTGATCTAAATATAAATATATAAACTCTTAATTTATTTTAGTGGACACTAGTGAATTTCATTACAAACTTAATTGCTTATAGCTTATTACCTAAAAAAACACCTATTCCCGCTGAAAAAGTTGGCTTTATGTAACTTGCTTTATTTTAATCTTTATCTCGCGTTCGCATTAAATCATTAAAAAAACATCTCAATATTGATATTTGAGAGGATATAGAACTTTTTAAACAGAGTCTAATAATATTCTTGTATGAAAATTCCGATAGATATCTTAGTTGTTAATAATTGTCCATCTTTTTACAAAATTAATTTGTACAATGAGCTAGCTAAATACTGTAAAGTTCATGTGATATTCATAGGGCTTACAAATCAAGTCGTCATAAATCAAGATTTCCAAAATGAAATACATTTTTCATTTGAATTACTTTCTAACATTCAGATAGAAAAACGTAATAAATTAAAGAGTATCTTTCTTTTGTTTAAAGTTGTAAATCGGTTTAAATTTAAAAAAATCATATATGGTGGTTACCGTGATTTCGAAGAGCAATTGTTTATGTTCTTAACACCTAAGCGAAAGAATTGTCTTCAGTTTGAATCTTCGATCCGTGAAAGTAACGTCGGTGGTTTGTTTTTTATAATTAAAAAATTATTCTTTAATAGATTTTCAATTGCTTTATTTTCGGGAAAATTACAATCTGCTGTTTTTGAAAAATTATATTTTAAAGGTTATCTTGTTGAAACAAAAGGAGTTGGTCTTTTTAATATGTCTCCAAAAATAAAAAAAAGACACTATAAACATGATGCAGATCTTAAATATATTTATGTTGGACGTTTAATTCCTATTAAGAACATTGAACTTCTTATTAGAGTCTTTAATAGATTAAATAAATCATTGACAATCGTGGGTACAGGTGTTTTAGAAAGAAGTTTACAAACTCAGGCAAATTTGAACATTAAGTTTACTGGTTTTATTCCTAATAATGAAATAAATAAACTGTATTGCGCGCATGATGTGTTTATTCTGCCTTCAATTTCAGAGCCATGGGGATTAGTGGTTGAAGAGGCTATTTATTTTGGTCTCCCAGTAATAGTAAGTGATGCTGTTGGATGTCAGGATGATATGGTAATAAAGCCAAATACTGGTGTTGTTTTTACAAGTACAGATGAAAATGACTTACTTAATGCCATTTTAAAAATTGAAATGAATATAGAAACTTATAGAAAAAATTGTAAATCTTTTGATTTTCATATACGTAATAAAGAACAAATTGAGGCTTATTTAAAAATTTTGAATTTATGAAATTACTTTATTGCATTCCAGCTTTATATAATGCTGGCGGTATGGAACGAGTAATTACAGAAAAGGTAAATTATTTGATTAACCTACCAAATTATGAGATAATTATTGTAACAACAGATCAAGCTGGCTTACCAATTCGTTTTCAATTAGATAGTCGTATTCAGATTTTACATTTGAATATCGATTTTAATGGTCACTTTGCAGCTAATTTGATAATAAAATATATGTTACATAAACGAAAACTTAAAATATACAAAACAAGATTACTTGCTTTACTAGAGGAATATAAAGTAGATATTTGTATTTCTCTTTGTGGTAAAGAAATTGAATTTTTGGATAAATTGCCAGTTAATTGTAAGAAAATTGCTGAAATTCATTTTGCTATGAATTATCGGAAACACTTTCTCACCTCTAGAAAAAGTGGAATTATATGGGAATGGTTAGGTGATGTTCGAACTTATCAATTAAAAAAATCTATTGAGAAATTAGATAAGCTGGTTGTTCTTACAAAAGAAGACAGATTAAAATGGGGAAAAACAGACTCTAATATTATTGATATTCCAAATCCCAATCCTTTGCAAAATGGCAAAAGAGCCTTATTAAATGCTAAACGAGTTATTTCTATAGGGAAATTGGATGCTCAAAAGGGATATGATATGCTGATTGATACATGGGCCTTGGTTACAAAAATTAATTCAGATTGGACATTAGATATTTTTGGAGTTGGAGAATGGAAAGTTATGCTAAAGCAAAGAATAAAAGAGCTCAATCTTCAAGGAAAAATAAATTTGAGGGGTTCTACTACAAATGTTCTTAATAATTACCTTGAAAGTTCAATTTATGTAATGAGTTCACGTTATGAAGGATTACCGATGGTTCTTATTGAAGCAATGTCATGTGGATTACCAATTATTTCGTTTGATTGTGAGTGCGGTCCAAGAGAGGTAATAAATGACGGAGTTGATGGATTCTTGGTTGAGCAAGGGAGTATTGATAAGTTAGCAGAAAAAATATGCTTGCTTATACAAGATAATGAACTTCGAAAAAAAATGGGACGTCAAGCTTTTAAAGCTTCAAAACGTTTTTCAAAAGACCCAATTATGCAACAATGGGTGGAGTTATTTGATAATATAATTGAATAGATCTATTGTCATTGGTACAAATATGTGTTATCTAAGTGATTTCTTTAAATAAAAATATGGAATTAATTTGTTGTTAATAAGATTATTCTATATTATGCTCGAGTTGAGTTAGTTTTGGTATAACGTATGTATTTATTTGTTGTCTTTGCAATAAAAATTGTATTTATTTTATTGTACTATATACAATAATGCTAAGTAGGGTCTGCTGAAAAAGTATAATATTATTGATATACAATGGAATAATGTCTTACTTCTGAATTAAGGTGCAAGCTTTTTGAGTATAAATGTTCATTTTCCTTGCACTTGCTTTTCTTTTTGTAATCAAAAGATCCTGAAGATTTAATGTTAATAGCTAACGGTTAAACCTACGGAAAAGAATAATAAGGAAACAAGAACCCTGAATAGGATCCAATAACAATATATCACATTGATATTCAGATTACTTCTGGGTTGTTCATTTGTATTGATCACAGTCACAGGTTTTGCAAGCTACACTGGGGGTTATTCTCATTAAACTCCTATCGGAGTTTTTCAGCAGACCCTAAGTAATTAAAATTTAGACTCGACAAGACTATTAAAACAACAAGAATGCCAAAATTAATTTACAGTTCAGAATGGAGATACACAGATAAAACTGAAAATATTATATTCATCAATTCTAAACTAATATAACGATAATAGATCTTTTATGGTAAAAAGTAAGCTAAGGAAATATATCTTTATGGGGCCTTTAGCTCCCCCATTTACAGGTCAATCAGTTGCATTTACAACATTTGTTGGCGCAGTAAAAGATAAGCTAAATTACAAAGTATTAAATATATCAAATCGTAATAATATTTCATGCAGTATTTTTCTGTATTTTGAAATCATTGTAAATATAATCTTTAAAAATACTGATGCCATATACTTTACCTGTAGTCGAACTTTATTCGGTTCTACTAGAGATGTCCTACTTCTTTTTCTATCAAGATTAAAACAAATTAGAGTCGTTAATCATTTGCATGGTTCTGATTTTAAAGAGTTTTATCGCAGTTTACCGAAAGTTTATCGTAAATTATTATATTGGTGTTATTCGGGAATTGATACCACCATAATCCTAACTGAAGGTATGGAAGAAGAATTTACAGATTTTCCTAAAATGAAAACAATTGTAATATCAAACTGCTATAGTAATGAATTGGATAATTTACCTAAAAGAAAAGACGTTATTGATTTAGAAGTTCATCTGTTATACTTCTCAAATATTATGAGAAGCAAAGGTATAATTCACTTACTTAAAGCGTGCGATATTTTATTTTCGAAACATAATAATTTAAAATTAGATATTGCTGGGAATTTATTAGGTGATTCTATTTCTAGCCTTAAGGAAATCAGCACTGATTTTTTTGATTTGTTAAAAATATTGCAACTGAAATATCCAGAAAGAATAAAGTATTATGGTGAGAGTAAAGGGATGCATAAGACACAATTATTATGGCAATCAGATATTTTTATATTACCAACTTTCTATCGAACTGAAGCATTCCCAATTTCAATTCTTGAAGCAATGCGTGCTGGAAATTATATTTTAAGCACAAATCATAGATATATTCCACAAATAATAACTAAACAAAATGGTTCTTTGGTAGAAGCAAAATCCACAATTGAAATTATTAATGAAGTTGAAAAAGTAATTTCAAATATAACAAAAATGAGGCAAATACAAAATAATAATATTTTACATGTAATTAAAAATTATAATGAAGAGAAATATGTTAAAAGTATTTGTGATATACTTGAAACAAATAATTAACGTGAGTACGATATAATAAATATGTAAAATGGTTAGCGTTATTTGTAGATAATTATTATCTTTATAGTATTTAAATACAAATATGTAACTAATATTCAACACTATGCTAACCACTAACGAAATTATTTTAATTTTCTATTTATGCGATGATTTTTCAAAGGAATTTACAAATCATATAAAAACGTATTTTACAAGCACACAACGGTAAAAGGACTAGAAATAAGCCTGGAAAGCTCTCTCATAGCGATGTAATGACCATTATAATGTCCTTCCATTTAAGATGATATAGAAATTTTAAACACTACTATGTGTTTTATGTAAGTCAACATTTGAACAAGGAATTTCCTAAATTGGTATCCTATAATCGTTTTGTTGAATTACAACAATAGGTTGCTTTCCCGTTGGTGCTATTTTTGAAGCTATACAGAGTGGGTCAATGTACTGGTATCAGTTTTGTTGATTCAACTCCACTTAAAGCTTGTTATATTGAAAGAGAGAAACAGAATAAAGTCTTTTTAGGCATTGCAGAAAAAAACAAAAGTACCACTGGTTGGTTTCTTTGGTCTTAAGCTACATATAATCATTAATGACAAAGATGAAATTCTTAGCTTTGTCATAACTTAAGGTAATGTAAATGACATTTAATTGATTAATTATGAATTATTTATAAATAATGTTTTTGGTAAGCTTTATGCTGATAGAGGATATATTTCCCAGACGCTTAGATACATTCTTTTTATTGATGGTTTTCATTTGGTTACAAAACTGAGAAAAAATATGAAAAGTGGCGGAATTTCTTTACAAGACAAAATAAATCTTCGCAAAAGAGCTGTAATTGAATCTGTTAATGATGAGCTAAAAAATATATGTCAGATTGAACATACCAGACATCGTTTGTTTACTAATTTCATTACAAACTTGATTACAGGTTTACTTGCTTATAGCTTTTTACCAAAGAAACCATCTATTCATGTTGAAAGAGTTGACTCTTTACAGCTTTAATTATTTTAATCATTATGTCGAACTCGCGTTAATTAATTTTTTTAGTGAAGATCTCAATAATAACAGTTTCATTTAACAGTTCGAATACAATTTGCGATACAATAGAGTCTGTATTGTCTCAGAGTTATCCTGATATTGAATATATTATTGTCGATGGACAGTCGAATGATAACACTGTTGATCTAATAAAAGAATATGAACCTAAGTTCAATGGTCGTATGCATTGGACAAGTGAACCGGATAAAGGACTTTACGATGCCATGAATAAGGGAATTAAACTGGCAACGGGTGATATTGTTGGTATTATTAATTCGGATGATTTTTATCATAGAGTCGATGTAATTTCTGAAATAGCAAATGCGTTTGAAGATGCCAACGTTGAGGCAACTTTTGCAGATGTTCGGTTTGTAAACCCTGATAATCTGGATAAGACTGTTCGTTATTATAGTTCCAAAAATTTCAATACTAAACGTTTTAGATTTGGTTTTATGCCAGCTCATCCTTCTTTTTTTACTTACAGGAAGAACTTTGAAAAATATGGTTATTATCAAACTGATTATATGATAGCTGCGGATTATGAGTTGCTAGTTAGATTTTTATATACACAAAAACTTAAATATCAATATTTGTCACTCGATGTAATGAAAATGCGTACAGGTGGCAGGAGTACAGCTTCATGGAAAAGTAATTTGCAACTTAATAAAGAGATTGTTCGTGGATGCAGAGAAAATGGTATTTATACAAATCTTATAATTTTATCATTAAAGTATTTTGTAAAAGTTTTTGAATTAATATTTACGAAAGAATGAATATACTTATCACTGGCATTCACGGTTTTGTTGGAAGTAACTTGGTTGCAGCTCTTAGAAGTAACCACTGTATTTATGGCCTGGATATAATTTCGTCTCAAAAGGAAGGCGTTATAAAAACATTTGATTGGAATGAATTGGATAGTATACCTCCAGTAGATGTAATCATTCATTTGGCAGGTAAAGCACATGATACAAAGAATCAAACCAATACACAGCTGTATTTTGATATAAATACCGGATTAACGCAAAAAATATATGACTGGTTCTTGTCTTCGGATGCAAAGAAGTTTGTTTTTTTTAGCTCGGTAAAAGCGGCAACTGATAGGGTAGAGAGTGAGATATTGACGGAAGATATTATTCCAAATCCAAAAGGTCCTTATGGAAAAAGTAAGATTGCTGCAGAAAATTATATTTTAAGTCATATGCCAGCAACTCATAACCCACTTAAAGAAGTTTTTATTCTTCGTCCTTGTATGATTCATGGACCGGGTAATAAAGGTAATCTGAATTTATTGTATAATGTTGTCAAAAAAGGAATCCCTTATCCGTTGGGATCTTTTGAAAACAAACGTTCGTTTACATCGATTGATAATCTAAACTTTGTCATCTCTGAGTTGATAGAAAAGGATATTCCAAATGGTATTTATAATGTGGGTGATGATGAAAGTTTATCTACCAACAATCTGATTGCGCTTATGTCTAAAATTATGAATAAGCCCAATAGAACCTGGAAATGGAATAAATCGTTAGTAGAACTTTGTGCCAGAATTGGAACTATTCTTCATTTACCGTTAAATGCTGAAAGACTTCAAAAGCTTACCGAAAATTATATTGTATCCAATGCTAAACTAAAGACGGCTTTGGGTATAAAAAAAATGCCTGTAACTGCTCAGGAAGGATTTCTAAAAACAATACAAAGTTTTAAGGTAAAATGAATTATATACTGTTTTTTATTGTTCTTTTTATAGCCGAATTGGCTTATTTCCAACTTGCCAATCATTTTAATATCATTGATAAGCCAAATGAACGAAGTTCACATACTCGAATTACATTACGTGGTGGAGGAGTGATTTTTTATATTGGAGTATTGCTTTATTTTACTTTGGAAGGATTCCAATATCCTTGGTTTTTTGTGGGACTAACTTTAATTTCATTGATAAGTTTTGCTGATGATATAAGGCCGCAATCTAAGAAACTTCGTTTATCCATTCATTTTACAGCAATGGCATTGATGTTTTACCAATGGAGTTTGTATTCAGAAAGATGGTATTTCACTTTAATTGCTTTAGTCGCTTGTACCGGTATTTTGAATGTCTTTAATTTTATGGATGGTATCAACGGCATTACCGGCGTTTATAGTTCGGTTATTATTGGAGCTTTATGGTATATCAATACTTTTCAGGCGCCATTTGTCGATAATGATTTTATTTATGCAGTATTATTGGCCTTAGTAGTATTCAATTTTTTCAATTTCAGAACAAAAGCAAAATGCTTTGCCGGTGATGTGGGAGCTATATCAATTGCATTTATAATTTTGTTTTTATTAGGTCTGTTAGTGATAAAAACAAAGAATCTCAGCTATATTATTCTATTGGCTGTTTATGGAATAGATTCTGTTTTCACTATCGTACACAGACTTATACTAAAGGAAAACATATCCCAACCTCATCGTAAGCACGCATACCAAATAATGGCTAATGAATTGAAGATCCCTCACGTTATTGTTTCGTTGATTTACGGGTGCCTTCAGGTATTAATTACAGTGGGTTTTATTCTGTGTAAAACCTATTCATATTGGTATTTCGGCGTTATTATTTTGATTTTATCAATTAGCTATTTCATATTTATGAAGAAGTATTATTATTTGCATAAAATCTCACAAACCTCCATTAATAAACTTGAAAATAATTCGTTTCGCAATCATTAGATATATTCAGAGCCGGTTTATTAAGTCCTGTATTTTCTCTAAACAGGCATTTTGAGACTTTTTATAATTTGCTTTTTTATAGGAGGTAATTCTTACTCATTACTTCACACATAATTGATAAGCGAAGAAGTTTTTTGCCATATCTAATGCTGTTCTAAAAAAATATTGACTATCTTTCTTACCTGTAAAGATAATAGAATTGCTTTCAGATATTTTATCCACACGAATGATAATTGACGAAATAAAGTGATTGAATGTTTGAAATTATGGTTATACAATTCCATCTCCATTGAATCCGAATTCGTCTATATTCATATCTTCGTTTATTTCTGCAATGGGCAATACCAGTCATTCTTTTTCCACCGGTACAATTTTACCTTGTTATTGTAATTCGCATTTCATAGCTTGTCAACAATAACAAAAATGTGTACTTTTGCATTCTGTTATTATAAAGTCCTTAATTTACCGGATTATTCCTTCATCGTGTTTAATCAATAATATAATACCTGTTTAACTCGTACTCATTTCCAAAATTAGTTTTTAATGGAATATACCACTGTCATTAAACCCAAAAACAAACTTTTTGACGTCGATTTTAAAGAAATCTGGCAATACCGTGATTTATTTTCCATGTTTGTAAAACGAGACATCATCACTCAATACAAACAGACCATATTGGGACCAACATGGTTTTTTATTCAACCTGCTATAACAACCATTATGTATATGGTAGTTTTTGGCGGTATTGCAGGCATATCAACCGATGGCTTACCCCAACCCATGTTTTATCTGGCAGGTATTGTCTGTTGGCAGTATTTTGCCGATTGTCTGAATAAAACTTCATCCACTTTTACTGCTAATCAGGGAATTTTCGGCAAAGTATATTTCCCCCGTTTGATAGTTCCTCTATCTACCGTCGCTTCTGGCCTTGTAAGAATGGGCATTCAGTTTTTGCTTTTTATTGCAGTGTATGTCTATTATCTCATCATGGGCGTACATGTGGCACCAAATATCTATGTATTGCTTGTACCGTTGGTTATTCTTATTCTTGCCGGTTTAGCACTGGGATTTGGAATTATTATTTCGTCCATGACCACGAAATATCGCGATTTGACCATCTTATTTTCATTCATCGTGTCACTTTGGATGTACGCCACGCCTATTATCTATCCTCTTAGTAACATGTCTCCAAAGCGTCAATGGATTATGGCGCTTAATCCGGTTACATCCCTTGTGGAAACATTTAAATACGGTACCATGGGTGTTGGTACCTTTAGTTGGATGCAGTTAACTTATAGTTTTGTTTTTATGATTGTCCTTTTAGGTATAGGAATAGTTGTATTTAATAAAGTACAACGAAGCTTTATGGATACTGTTTAATAACAAATTAAGCAAATTTAATACCAATATAACGAATTAATAATTTATGCGCTACATATATATTTTTGCAACCCTGTTTTTCACTGTTTACGGACAAATAATTCTTAAATGGCGAATTACGAAGCTTCACTGGAGTATGCCCACTAGTGGATTGTGGAATATGGTGGTTTCATATACGAAGTTTTTATTCGATCCTTTAATTTTTTCAGGGTTCTTGTCAGCGTTTATTGCCTCAGTCTGTTGGTCGATGGCCATGACGAAATTCCAGATAACAGAGGCCTATCCGTTTATGAGCTTAGCTCCGGCTATTGTCTTTTTGTTGGGAGTTTGGTTGTTAGGTGAGACTTTTACCATAGGAAAAGTGATAGGTCTGATTCTAATTATTATAGGTCTGATTGTTACGGTTAAATATTAAAATGAAGAAATTAGCGATTATCGGAGCAAGTTATTTGCAACTGCCTCTTGTGTTGAAGGCAAATGAAATGGGGCTTGAAACTCATTGTTTTGCCTGGGAAGAGGGTGCTGTCTGTAAAGAGGTGGCCGATTATTTTTATCCGGTTTCTATTCTGGAAAAAGAACAAATTCTTCAAATTTGTCAACAAGTAGCTATCGATGGCATCACGACCATTGCTTCCGATGCTGCGGTACCAACAGTGTGTTTCGTTGCGGGCAATATGGGATTAACCGGCAATGCCTTTGAGGATGCGTTGGTTGCAACCGATAAATACCTTATGCGCCAACGTTTTGCTGAGTTCTCCGTATCTTCGCCGCGATTTGTTATTGCAGATAATAGTTATTCTATAGACAATTTCAGGTTCCCCATCATCGTTAAACCAACCGACCGTTCCGGAAGCCGCGGAGTTAAAAAGATAGAGAAATCTGAAGAGTTGAATAAAGCTGTTGAACGTGCTCAAAAGGAGTCATTTACTCAAAAGGCTATCATTGAAGAATATATTTCGGGTCGGGAAGTAAGTGTTGAAACGATATCATGGAAAGGAAAGCATTATATACTGGCTATTACCGATAAGGTAACCACTGAGGAGCCTTATTTTGTTGAACTGGAACATCATCAACCCAGCAATCTGCCTGCTGATATTCAACTGAAAATAAAATCAGAGACGCTGAAAGCTCTTGCAGCTTTAAATATAAACTACGGCGCAAGTCATGCTGAATTTAAAATTACTTCCGAAGGTGAAGTTTTTGCTATTGAAGTAGGAGCAAGGATGGGCGGCGATTTTATTGGTTCCCATTTGGTTCGGCTTTCTACAGGATATGATTTTGTAAAAGGGGTTATAGATGTCTCGTTGGGACACTTTGAAGAGCCTGTATTGAACAATAAGGACTGTTCGGGAGTTTATTTCTTATGTAAAGAAACTGAATACCTGCTTCCGGTTATTCAAAAGGCGGGTGATTACAAGGAAATTGTGGAGTCCGAAATAACGGATTCGGAATTGCATGCTATTCAATGCAGTGCTGATAGGAGTGGGTATCTTATTTATCAGGCTCAAAAACGTTTTATGCTATGAATAAACCTTATTTATCAATTGTAACGACACTCTATAAATCGGAGCGGTTTTTAGATAAATTCGTTGCACAATGCCAGACAGCATTGGCTGAAATCAATTGTGACAGTTATGAACTGATCTTTGTGAATGATGGTTCTCCGGATAAATCATTGGATAAAGTATTGAAGCTGAAAGAAACTAACGATCGTATAGTTGCTGTTGATTTATCCCGTAATTTCGGTCATCATTATGCTATCATGGCCGGGCTGACTTATTCTGCCGGCGATTATGTTTTTTTGATCGACTGCGATCTGGAGGTTCCGCCAACTATGATCCCTGTTTTCTTCAATAAATTCAAGGATGAGCAAGATTGTGATGTGGTGTTTGGTGTTCAGGAAACCCGAAAAGGTTCTTTCATTGAGAGGACTATCGGTGGGTTATTTTATGGATTTTTTAATAGTCTTACTGATACCCGGATTCCTGAAAACTTGCTTACCGAACGATTAATGAGTCGCCGCTATGTGGATGAGCTAATTAAAATGGGTGATAAAAATATCTTCATGGCCGGAATGATGCAATGGGTTGGCTTTAAGCAAATTCCTATAACTGTAAAAAAAGGATTACGTGAAGGCAAGAGTACGTATACATTTAGTAAACGGATCTCTCTGAGCATGCAGGCAATTACATCATTTTCATCCTATCCGCTGGTTATGTTATTTAAGTTCGGCTTTTTCATTTCCTTTATTAGTATCATTACTGGAGCTTATTTCTTAATCAAAAAACTTATTTATCCGGATATTGTACTTTCCGGATTTACATTTTTGATTGTCGTAATTCTTTTTTCGGTTGGAATTATTATAAGTTCATTGGGAATCCTGGGAATTTATATTGATAAACTCTTTAACCAGACTAAAAACAGGCAAACTTTTATCGTAAAAGATATTTACAAATAGAATTGTAAATAGTATACATTTTATTTTGTTGTAATTATATGAAGAATAATCTGAAGAAAGTTGTTGTTTTCGGAGTCAGCGATTTTGCCAGTCAGGTGAGTTTCTATCTGAAGCAAGATTCTGATTTTGAAGTTGTAGCCTATACCGTCGATGCTGAATATAATCATACCAAGACATTCTTAGGGTTGCCGGTGGTTGATTTTGAAACCATTCAGGTTGACTATCCACCGACCGAATACGCTATGTTTATTGCAATCGGTTATCATAAACTGAATTCTACCCGTACCGGCAAATTCAATCAGGCAAAAGCAAAAGGTTACCGGTTCATCAGTTACATCTCTTCTAGAAATTCTTATTGGAATGATCTGATTATTGGTGAAAATTGTTTCATTATGGAAGGTAATATCTTTATGCAAAATGTAAAAATTGCTGATAATGTAATAATGGCTGTTGGCAACAAGATTGGTCATGATTCTGTCATTGAAGAAAATTGTTTCCTGACATCCAACGTAATGATGGGTGGTTTTTGTACCATCAAAAAAAATACTTTTATTGGATTAAGTGTCGTTATAAAGGATAAAACAACGATCGGAGAAAATAATATCTTGGGTGCCGGAGCTATATTATTGAAAAATACAAAGAATGGAAGTTCATATCTGACCCGATCCACACCATTGACTCCCGATCCGAACAATTATATTCAGGATTTTATATAAAACTCATAACCTGAATCCGGAATACATAGAATTAATTAAACAGAATAATAAAACTCAAAATAATGGAAGTAACTGAATTTATAAAGAATTTTGCAGCGCAATTTGATGATACTGATGCCTCTGAATTTACACTTGACACCCGTTTTAGAGAATTGGATGAATGGTCATCCTTAAACGCATTGGCCATTTTGAATATGATTGGAAAGAAGTATGCTGTATTTCTGAAACCGGATGAAATGAAACCTACAAATACAGTTCAGGAATTATTTGATCTTGTTAATTCAAAAATCTGATAATCGGTTGAATGACAATATAGTCAGCTGTCTGTTTTATATTCTGATCAGACTGTCAAAGTATGTCGTCTCTGATTTATTTCAAAACACATAATTATAAATTATCAATTTTTGATTTGTTATGTCGAATCCTTTCTCATTAGTCGGTAAAACAATTTTGGTAACCGGTGCTTCATCGGGAATTGGAAGAGCTACAGCTGTTGTTTGTTCGCAAATGGGAGCTACCCTTATCATTACAGGACGCAATGAAAACCGGTTGTCTGAAACCTTTTTAATGCTTGAAGGAGATAGTCACCGGCAAATCACTGCGGACCTGACAAATTTTGATGATCTCAATAAACTTGTTGACTGCTTACCAAAGCTGGATGGGATGGTGAATAACGCCGGCATTGCAAAGCCATTAGTTCTTCAATTAACCGAAACTGAGGATGTAAATGAAGTGTTGCAAATTAATACGTTAGTTCCTATTCATTTAACCCGGCTTGTATTACAACAAAAGAAGCTAAACAAAGGAGCTTCTCTGGTCTTTATTTCATCGATTAACGGGAATAATTGTGCTTATATTGGCAGCTCTATTTATGCCGCTTCTAAGAGTGCATTGACAGGGTTTATGAAAGGCGTAGCCTTGGAATTGGCGCCAAGGGGCATTCGTGCTAACTGTATTAATCCCGGCATGATTGACAGTGATCTGTTGAAATCGGGAAATATCGGTCAGGACGATCTTGAAAAAGACAGATTGAAGTATCCTCTCAAACGTTACGGTAAACCGGAAGAGGTGGCCTGTGCGGCAGCTTATTTGCTCTCCGACGCTACTCAATGGATGACGGGTAGTAGCTTGTTGATTGATGGTGGCTATACGTTGCAGTGACTGGATTATTAGTTAATTGGTTAATTAGTTGACTGGTTGATTGGTTGATTGGTGAAGCGGTAGTTTGATAATTTAGTGAGTTCTAAAATAAAATTCAACTGAAATGAAGTCTTATATAAAAGCAATTTCGTATTATTTACCTGAAAATGTTGTTACAAACGAAGATCTGGTAAAAGAATTTCCTGAGTGGACAGTAGAAAAAGTAGCCGGAAAAGTAGGTGTACATCAACGTCATATAGCTTCTGAAAATGAAACGGCTTCGGATATGGCTACAAAAGCCTCTGAAAAACTTTTTGCAGAACATGGCATTGATCGCTCAATAGTTGATTTTGTACTGCTTTGTACTCAAAGTCCCGATTACTTTTTACCAACTTCAGCTTGTCTGATTCAGAACAGACTCGGTCTGTCCACTTCGTGCGGAGCGTTGGATTACAATCTGGGCTGTTCCGGTTTTGTATACGGTCTATCGCTTGCTAAAGGTTTGTTAGCCGGTGGTATTGCGAAGAATGTATTATTGTTGACTGCCGAAACCTATTCAAAACATATTCATCCGAAGGATAAAGGAGATCGTACTATTTTTGGTGATGCCGCAACTGCAACGTTGATCTCAACGGATGGCTTTGCTGCTATCGGAGATTTCTGCCTCGGTACGGATGGACGTGGTGCGGAGAATTTGATTGTTCGAAAAGGGGGACTTCGTCAGCCGGATGCTTTAGGTGATCTGGTGTTTGATGATGCAGGAAACCCAACTTCATCCGATTATTTATATATGAATGGGGGCGAGATCTTTAATTTTACTGCCGAAGCTGTGCCTGTATTGGTGGAGCAGGTGTTGGGAAAGAATCATCTTACGAAAGATGACATTCAGTTGTTCGTGTTTCATCAGGCCAATAAGTATATGATGAATTATCTGCGAAAATTGATTGAAATAGATTCCGAGAAGTTTTATTTCTTCCTCGAAAATGTCGGAAATACGGTATCTTCCACGATTCCGATTGCATTATATGAAGCGCAAAAAGAAGGAAAACTGAACGGAAATGTACTGATAGCTGGCTTCGGGGTAGGTTATTCATGGGGTGCTACGATTCTGAAATGCAGTTTATCTTAGGGATTAAGTAGTTTTGTAGTCAATAGTCGTAAATAAGAACGAAACCATTACCGCAGATGTCACTTTATCTCGTTATCTTTCTATTATGAGAATATCCGGAAAGCAAGAACGCATTAAGCTTAACAAGACACAATTATCTTTACGTCTGTTGTTGATTGCTTCTCCTTGGATACTATTGTTCTTTATCACCGGTATCATTTCCCGCCGGTCTGTGTTTAGTTCAGTCCCTTGCTGGTCTGACGAATTATCCTACTGGCATGAAGTCTTGTCTTTTTGCCACAAAGGATTCAATTTCGGATATTACAGCATGAATGAAGCTGTCCCGAAATACTTATCATTTGGTTCACATGGATTTGGATCAGTTTCTGTCTATGCTTTATTCGGAAAAGTCTTTGGTTGGAAGGCTTATTCCCTGGTCATTGCCAATGCCTTTTTTATGTCACTGGCTTTTTTTGTTCTTACCATGCTGGTAAAAATAAAATCAGGAAAGTTACTGACCATTCTGTTTTTCTACCTTACTTATACGCCATTAGTTCTTTTTTCGTCTACCTCTATGACCGAGTTGCTCAACTATTCGGTCTTAATTCTGTATGCCGGTTTGCTTCATGTCTGTTTTGTACGGGGAGGAAAGAATTGGTTTATATCCCTGCTCGTGTTTTGTACGGCAATTTCTTTTATACGGATTATTTATATTGTTCTTTTCCTGCCTTTATTATTCAAACGGGAAAATGAGTTTCGGTTTGATACAAAGTTCCTGTTATCATTTGTTTTATGGATTGTTTTTAGTGGGTTATTGTTTCTTCTGAACAACTTATTCGTTTCCCCGTATCCCGATTCTTTCTTAAATGAATTGTTTAAAAGTAACGGTATTACAGAATTTGTCACTAATTTTGCAACCCATTTTATCCAAAATGTCTGGAATTTGATAAATCCTGTTTCCGAAAACTGTATTCAGGTTTTACAACGCTATTTCGTCATTTTCGTTTGTTTGTTTAGTCTGCTTAAATCCAATATAATACAATTGAAATCTAAAAAGTTGGATGTCAGTTATTTTGTTGTGTTTTTGGTGCTATTTCTATTCCTGTTGATTAATATAGCAGCGTATGATGTTTTCGATTGGAGAGATTATCGTGTATTGGCTCCCGTCCTGTTTGCATGTGTTTTATTCTTTATTCTGAATGGGAGAAGCAAATTTGTATACGCCTTTATGGCTTTTAATATAATCGGAATTCTGTTCCTGATAATTTCGCCACAGGTTATGCAATCATTTAATACGGACAGGTACAATAAACCGGTTGAAAATACTTTATTAAGTCATATAGAATATATAGTTCATCCTGCATCGAAATTTGAGAATACAATTGCTCTACAGCAGTTTAATACAAATACGGTTTTAAATATCCCGGCAGGTATTGGTATTACTTATTCAGATGTCTTGTCTGATAAACTAAAATCGAACTATATTTATTCGGATAAAAAGTTAAGGTTATTGACCTATAAACTAATTGATTCCAATCATTCCGGCTATTTATATAAGAAAGATAGTCGCTATGGCAAACAATAGCCGGTAAATACCTGTTTAATTCAGCGTATAATGCTGTATTAGCGCTTATAATTCATAATTTTAGCTGATAAGCTATATGGAAGCCTTACAATGGAACGTTTGAACGAACAATGCAAAAGATTAATTGACCGTACGGAGATAACTTATTTAAAGTATTCCCATTCAATCATTGACCCGAATAGCTGCTTTATTCCAATTGCGGTTGCACTGACTATCAACTAAAAAAATAACTGTAAACTACTTACTATAAACTATTAACTTCCAACTATTAACTACCAACTACCAACTGCTAACTACCAACTATAAACTACCAACTATAAACTATCCACTAAAATGATCCCATTTAATAAACCATATCTTACCGGTAAAGAAGCTCATTATATGTATGAGGCTGTCTTTACGGGCAAATTATCCGGTAACGGCATGTTTACACAACGCTGTCAGGCATACTTTGAACAGCGTTATGGATTCCGTAAATGTCTGCTGACCACATCTTGTACGGATGCTCTTGAGATGGCAGCCATCCTGTGTGATATTAAGCCCGGTGACGAGGTTATTATTCCAAGTTATACCTTTGTATCCACCGCCTTGGCTTTTGTGCGCGAAGGAGCAAAGATTGTCTTCGCCGATAGTCAGACCGAACATCCTAATATCGATGCCAACCTTATTGAATCGCTTATCACCTCAAAGACAAAGGTTATTGTCCCTGTTCATTATGCCGGCATGGCCTGTGATATGGATATGATTATGGCATTGGCCGAAAAATACAATTTATTGGTTGTGGAAGATGCCGCTCAGGCAATCGACTCGTATTACCTCACCCCTGACCCCTCTCCCCGGGGAGAGGGGGATAGACGTCCGTTAGGATCGATCGGGCATCTGGCTGCCTTCTCATTCCATGAGACTAAGAACATTATTTCCGGTGAAGGTGGTATGTTGGCTATTAACGATGAACGTTTTATCCATCGCGCTGAAATTATATGGGAGAAAGGTACTAATCGTGCTGAGTTCTTCCGCGGTGAAGTAAATAAATACGGTTGGGTGGATATAGGCTCTTCTTTTCTGCCTTCCGAAGTTATTGCGGCCTTTCTGTGGGCACAGGTTGAACATCTGGACGAGATACAAGCGAAAAGAAAACAGCATTGGAACCGGTATTATGAAGCATTGAAACCCCTTGCGGATAAAGGATTTTTTAGTATCCCGCTGATCCCTGAATATGCTACTAACAATGCGCATATGTTTTATCTGGTTTGTCCTTCGCTTGAAGAGAGAACTAAACTAATCACCACGTTAAAACAAAACGATATTCTGGCCGTATTTCATTACCTGAGTTTACATAGCAGTCCGTATTATGCAAAAAAACACGATGGACGTGTTTTGTCTAATTGCGATATGTTTGCCGACTGTCTGGTTCGTTTACCTCTGTTTTATGAGTTATCCGATGATAATTTGAATAAAATTATTGAAACAATAGCTTCAGTCTATAGTCGGTAGAACGTCGAAAGTTAGAAATCGTTTGCCGTTAACGGCTTTATGATAACTACAGAGAATATTAAGTTGAGATTATAAATCATTCTGTAATACTTAGTATCTTGTTTGTCTCGTGTTTGCGGATTTTATAGCCTGTCAAAAAACATGTAAAGAGTCATGCAACGTTGTTGAAACGACATTAAGATATCCAAAGGAAGAAAGGCACTCCTGAACAGACCGGATCAGGTGTTTATCCCGTTTAGGTTGTGCCAATTTTTCAGAAGCTTTTGGAAGAAGAAATTAGTTGAAACATTATTTTCTAAAGCTTACCGATTATCAGGGTGAAAATGATGAAACGTTGGCATGGCCGGACTTTTCTTTAAATTGTCAATCTTGTTCTGAATATGATTGCAAGCGAATTAATTGATTTAAATCATGACATCGGGTAATCATGATTATATATAACGAATACCTGATAAATTCGGTGTATCACTGTTATAACCTTTTATTTAAGAATCATATGTAGTTATACCAACTACTTTCTATTAACTACTTATTATCAAATGTTTTACTATGAACAAAAACCGTAAAATACTTCCTGTCCTCTTTTTGTTTTTATTTGCTGCTTATTATGTTCTGTTAAAAGTAATCAAGCCTGAATGTAACGATATTCACGATCATGCTGCTTTTGCCCGGCAAATGTGTACCGGTGAGATTCCGTATACCGGTAATTTCCTGGTTTACCTGCTAGTCAACGTATTCTCTTTCTTTACGGCTAAAGTAACTTCTACCGAAATCAGTCTGTGCGTGTTGCTTGCTTTTGCGGGTGCCTACCGGTATTTTTTATCTCAAAGGAAAATAAATGCTGTTCTTAATCACGGTCAGACTAGCCCGGCAGATTCATGGATGTCTGTGATATTGGCTTTGTGCATGTTATTCGTTTTTGTAATTCCCATCCCGAGTTACCTCACGGATGATAAATATATGTATATCGGCAATTATGTCCCGAATGTGTGGCATAACTCGACCATCCTTTTTTTATTCCCGTTTGCTATATTACTATTCGAATTGTCATTCCGACAATTGAAAGAATTTAATAATAAAAGAAATATCGGAATATTCTTTTTGATTCTGCTGAATTTATTTATTAAGCCCAGTTATTTCTTTGTCTTTGTCTGTGTTTATCCCGTTTTGTTGTTATCCAAATATAAACTAAAAAAAGAATTTTGGCTTAGTATTATACCGCTGGTTGTCGGGCTTTTCTTTTTGATAGGGGAGTATTGGGTTATTTATAAAACAGGAACTCCATCAGGCAAAGTGGTCGCCTCTTCTGTCGTTTTCCTGCCTTTTTACCGAAGCCCTGAATTTGCCGATTTAGAACTGATCCCGATATCTATGTTCTTTTCGTTGCTCTTTCCGATTCTTTACACGCTCTTCAACCTGCCTTTTATGCTGAAGAGCCGCCTGTTTTGGTATACTTTCCTTTCATTTGTTGTCTCGGTCCTGATATTTTTCTTTATTTCCGAATCGGGTCCCCGGGCCTCACACGGTAATTTCTACTGGCAAATTGTTATTTGTACGTGGTTCTGTTTCTTCGTTGCCCTGTTATCCCTCGTGAAGGATTTCAAAGCTGCCGGCCGAACCTTTAAAAACATGCTGTTAGCTACCGTGTTTTCAGCACACGTCGTCATCGGAATTATTTATTTGGTTCGGATGATGATGACCGGTGTCTACTATTGATAAAGCTGATCGATTCTGCGTTTATCAATAATATTTTAATGACCTCAGCGTGAATAGATATAAGTGATAAAAATAAAACACGGTCTTGTTTTGGTAAAGGATAATCCGCGGATTTGCCCGAAACCAATGAAATAAAACCGGTTCATATCCTTTGACGGGCTTTAAATATGGATTTTATTCATTTGACTATGAATGATAAAGGCTTCGATATTCACGTTGTTTCAATTCGTTGGAATTTAAATCGATATGCAGTCCGTTAAATCGGCGTTTTATTCTTTTCTATTTACCCCGACAATATTTGCGTCCGCTTATATAAACCCAATGGTTAGTTATAAAATGAAATACGTATCTGATAATAAGAAAAATAGATATAAAATAAGAGTTAAAATATTTGGGTAATTCATTGATTATCAGTATTTTTATTGATTATTCCGTAATCTTAAAG
>Ga0302271_10000222_pt1 | contig 53214 bp, 27 predicted proteins | sample III_Bog_N1_1_FD_198767 | JGI IMG/M metagenome (GOLD analysis project Ga0302271, IMG submission 198767) | Peat permafrost microbial communities from Stordalen Mire near Abisko, Sweden - III_Bog_N1_1 | ecosystem: Environmental > Terrestrial > Soil > Wetlands > Peat | place: Sweden: Abisko...
AGGGAATCTATAAAAACTTGGAAACAAATGATATTTTCTAAGGCGAATTCTTGGATGGGGAGCTGGATTCAACTTAGCCTTGCATTATCAAATATAGCAATGGAGATGTATATAGCGGACCGATTAAAAATTGGCTTCCAGAAGGTGAAGGGCTTATTAGCTACAAAGATGGAAGTCTTGCTCAAGGGCTGTTTGAGCATGGATAACTCGTTTAAAATATTAATAAATGATATTCTAAATTTAGATAGACCAATCAGAAACTGATTTTGTTTGTTAGATTAAATTCAAACAAAAAAGCTGTAAAAAGTCATATTTGTATTTTCGTAAGTGAATACAACTTGTTTCTCAACCACGATTGGTTAATGAGTTATCATCAATTTATTGAGAATATTAGTCTGTATAAATTGTTTACCAGAAATAAACTAATATCAGAAAACTAAGCAATTATTGAAAAAGGTTAAAAGTGAAAGAAATATGATCTAACTTGTTCTGTGAGAGATAATAAAAAACAGTTATTGTTGATATCATTTTGTTGGATGGAAAGGAGAGTTCGATTCAGATTATCACTTCCTCTTTAAAATAACCTCTTGTGAATTACAAAAAAATCTTTTTTAAATGAAATCATTTCAGTTTTCCTCAATTAATCTTGGGATAATTATCTCAAGAGAAGACCAAGGAGTCGTTCTAAAATGAGCTTAATTCGTAACTACTGAAAAAGTTTTTTCAGCAAAAGGTCAAGAGTGGGGAGGGTCTAGGTATTTATTTCTCAAAAATATTTGCTCTGTCGATTCTTTTTTGAATGTTTAAATGAAGAAATAATTTTGAAAGTCAGTGTGTGTATGTGTGTGCCGGGGAAGATAATTTCTCTATGATCCTAGATCCCAGACAAATTTTGCAAGAAATCTTCTTACCTGAATTAAGATTCTGTGGAAGGTAATATTGATAATAATTAATAGGATGATTGATAAGTCGACAATTGATTTTTGGGATTCAAAGATACAAAATCATTTGATAAATAAAGATAAACTAGAGACACACTCTCACACATTCTTGTTGATTGTTTCCCAAATTATCCATTTGTAACAATCAATATCATTAAATACAAAAAAAAATTCCTGAGTAATTGAATCATTTAAAAAGGTAATCATGAACTTAATGAATTTATGAGAGATATCTTTCAGTTTTAAGAAAGAATAAACTACGAAAATATGCAAACTTCTTGGAAATTAATCCAGTTATGACAATAGTATACTGAAAATTACAATAAACACTTCAAGAAAAAAATAGAGGTTAACTCGCCTTTTGCTGTTCTAGTTTTAATTTAGCTGAAAATTGTTCATCTCACTCATTTATAAGATAGTCTGTTTCTCCTTCTTCTGGAGATGGCTAAAACCCAAGAGGAGCTTATCTTTGAAGGAGTGGATTGGGTTTATCTTCTAAGTTCTTATTTCTTTAGCTAATCTTCTCAGAATTCTGTGTGAAAGATGCCTCTTATGAGGAACATGCAGGGTTAAATTGATTATCTCTTTATCGTATTGAAGTATTTTTGGATGTTTCCTTTTTTTCTAATTATTTAGGGAGATTAATATTAGATGACAGATTCTCATTTTTTATGAAATGATCTTTAGCAAGAGTTAGTGGGTTGTTGCGTGAAAATCTAGTTTGCTTTTGATGAGATGGATGCTAATAAGTTTTGTTGTTTTTAAAGTTGAGATAATGGTCTTCATTGGTATTTTTTCCAATTAGACTTGTTGGTTAATTATCTGGTTGAGCAGTAGTTATCCCAGCTGCTTTTGTTGGCAACGAATAATCAACTTTATCAACAAGTGCAGTGAGTGCAACATAAAAATGTCTGAAATCTCTTGGAATAGCTGATAAATCTTCAGGTTAACCGATTCCAAGGTAACTGTTTGTGATATCTCTGACGGAGATAATGTGAGTGCGCAAAAGCCTCTTGAAATTATCAGGAAGTTATGATACCTGTGAAAGAAGAGCTTAGTAGAATTCAAGTGATTGTTTGAGAAATAGTTCTTTTTCATATTTTTCTTTGGTGTCTAGATTCACCGTATTTTTGAGAATATTGAGCACTCCTTCTTCAATTATCTGTAATAAAGCAGCTGTTGATTCAGGAGCTAACACAGGAGAAGCAGAACTTGCAGTAGCAGATAATGGAAACCATCGAAGTAAGTATTTAAGAATTCTATTGTGAAAAACGCAGTATTGCGTAACTTCTGAGAAATCTATCCCAAATTCACCTTCACTGTATTTATTTAGAAGATTAGTTACAACTTTAGGCAACCCAATAGAGTCTAATTCCTCGAGTAGGTTTAAATGACTCTACAGTAGTGTGTCTAGGATGAATGTGATTCTTTCGATATCACTACTCTCCTTGAGTTAGAACAAATAACTGTGTTTCGATGCAGGTTAAGAAAAATTACTGATTTCAAACTTCTTCAGATTTTGCATCACTCCCAGATTCTCTTTGTTTCCTTCAAATGACACTCCTCCATTGCTTTAAGCTCTCAAGATCTTACACAGAATAGAAGAAGCTAACTAACGAATGTCAGAGTATTCTCTCACTAGCAATTCAGATTCCAAACTCTATAGCAATGCTCCTTCCGATGAATCTATACTCTCTAATAGTTCCACATCATTCTAGTGAATCTGTTGCAATAAGCAAGGAGGGCAAAGCTCACTCTCCAATAATTCTAAGCAAGCCTTGACTCCTTTTAAATTTCTTATGGACACACAACAGAAATTTGCTCAATTGGTTCTATAAATCACTGAAAAAATCTTACTTCAAGTGAATTGAATTCTCCAAAATCGCAAAAATGTCTTGTATTTCGTCCCGTTTGAGTTGCTCATGCAGTGCAAATTTATTGAGAAGTGAATTCGTTTGCCGTCGCAGCATCTCAGTTTAGAATGTTTCTTCTTCTACGTTCACAAATTGATCAAGATTCTCTTAGAACAATTCAATCCGCGATGGAAAATTCTCTTTGAGGATGCAACAACATTCCCAAGCGATTTCACAGAATCTTCGAAGATTGTTCTCGTCCTCCACTGATTCCATGCTAATGCGATAATATATTGTTCTTAGATGTACACAGCTCACAGGGATATTCACTTCACTTTAACCCTCTAAAGAACGAAGACGAACCCATCTATCATCTATCCTATTAAAATCGAATTAAACAACCAATGCATATGGCATTCATATGATTGACGAAAAGCAACTTACTCAAGATTGATCTCATTATTGTGTGTTTTGAGGAATAATGATATCTCTTTGATTGCTTATTCGTATCGCTATCTATTCTATAGATCCTCCAGAACAACAATGCCCAAATATATTGCAGAAGTTGTTGAAAAAGGCAATGACATTGATGTTAAGTTCTTTTCTAGTTTGTTTCAAATTGCACAAGTCTGTTGTAATTCAAAAATAAGGATATTTTTAATAAGGTTTCAATTATTATTATTAAAGTTAGAAAAAACTCCCCAAAAAGAGAGAGAGAAAGAGAAACCGAAATGATACACCATTACAAATAAACAAACTCTTAATAAATATATGAAATTTTACTTTAATTCTAACAGTAAAAAGAAATTGAATCTCCATTAATAAAAACAAATATTCAAGAGGGTATATTTGAAATGATTCCTAGAATAAACGAACGATTCAAATACATGAGAATATAAAAAACACACTTATTCTTGTTAGATTAATAGCATATCAATTCTACAGTGTGTTGAAGAAATATTCCACCTTGACAAAAAAAATAACAAAATGTTTAAAATTCCTAAAAAGATCTAAGTCAATTTATTTTACTTCTAACACACCATCTTCAGGAAGATCAGTGCAGTGAATACCGTTCTGAACTCTATCAACACCAAAACGAGCTCGAATCGATTAAGGTCGAACTACTCGGGCAATTTCTGGATCATGAGGACCTGCAAGTTATCTAAACGATTGAACGGGGTTTTCTTATCTGATTTCTAGCGCAAAGCACATTCCTGTGGTTAGTTACTCAGATATTGCTGTGAACTCAGGTAATACTCCCTGAATAAAAAATAGAGTTTATTATTATCATCATAGAATCACTTTTAAAATGGGAAAATATTTTTACTTTGTAGACTTCATAGAATTCTTCAGATGTCGGTCGATCGAGGAAGAAAGATTGGAGAGCAGATATTTCATAGCCTTCTGAAAGAATTGCATCAATGACTTCTCCGACTCTGCCTTCCTTGACAAGATGGGGCTTGATAACGCAGCAAGTGCAGTTATCAAATAAAGCAGTGCTTCTCAAATTGGACTGCTTTGAAAAGAAGAAATTCAACTCCCTAAATGCGCTCGCAGCTGTTTCATAAATCAAATTAGATTTTATTGTCGATGCCACAGATAATATTTCTTGAAATTATTTATGAGTAAATTACGTGAATCACTGCCATGACATGCATTTTTAGTTCCATCTGTGCCGAAAAGAGCTCTAATACTATTTGGAGCTTGCTACTTTGCTACATTTGTGTTAGTTGGTCCAAGAAGATCTCTCCAACGTTTAATCGCATTATCTCCTACAAGCTCAATCCCAATGATAAAGTCACTACTCATAAATCCAACGAGTGTATCGAAAAATGGTTTTCCTTTGTGTTCTGCGTAGAACTCTGTTTGTGACAGAAATTTCAAAAATCAGCCAAGCAGATTTTTTATTTTTCACATTTCTTTGTACCTTGAGCATCTTGCGCTGTCATTTTAGCCATTTTAAGGTTTGAAATCAGTAATCCAGACTGCTCAATAATAGAGATTATTCTGCCAATATTTGTGTAGGCATCTGGCTTGATCATAGCGAAAGTCCTACAAGGCATGAAGAAGATTAACTTAACAATTTCAAAATCCCTTGCAATCCCATTTTTACTTTTCTTTGATGTTTTGGAAGCGTGATCGTGTGAAAACATCTGCGAAATCGATTATTTTGAGTTATCTAGAGAATATATTCAAAAGAGACCCAACATACAGATCACTCTCATTGATTTTATATTCACAGCGTTTCAAGAAAGATTTCTTGTTCTTGAGATCATACTATTTTGTTGGATTGCGTATTTTTCAAAAAAAAACAAGTTAAAAAACAATTAACGCAAATTCAGTGAAAAGCAATCCATTTTAGTTCTACCATCTCGATTGTCTTGTCAATAGTGAAGTAAGTCAGATAGTAAGTTCTGATGAGGGATGCTGCAGTGTCATACCACTCAACAATAAAAATATATTTATTATCTGCCATTATGCTTTAAATTATGTGAATATTAACTCTAAGTTGATTTTTCTTTTCTTTTTCTTCCTCTTGTTGTTTTATTTCTATTCAAAAACACACACACAATAAAGGCCTAATACAAATACCTTTTGGTTCTTTCACAAATCCATTGATATTCATCTGAGTAGGAAGTTACGAATTTTAAAACAAATTCCTTTAAATCATACTCATAAGAATAACAAAACCCAAATAAGTTTAGAGGCACAAATACGCTAAATAAATGAAAAAACAACAACCAACATTAAACAAATACATTTAAATTATTTTTAAGAATTTTGAACAAATTTTTCAACTCAAGAACGTAATCTACTTGCTATCGACACTGAACGCATTCATCTCTAAGACCCAGTCATCTGGGAAACCATTAAAATATATCGCGAACGCATACTTATCATTAACTCTCCGCCTTGTAATATCAATATTGTATTTGTTTTCATATTATGGGCAATCTGTGAAAAGCAATAAATTTTTCGCTAAGCTCAAACGCAGTTCGAAATTCAAGAGAGTCCTAGTGAGATCAAGGAAAGGTCTGTTGCCATTTAATAAATTCACGTTGGACCTTTGAAGTGAAGAAACAAAGCAAAATCCTTCTTTTGTCGGCTCACACATTTAAATATTTTCAAGCCTAACAAGACCCAGGGAGAGTTATCCTCCTCCTAAGTTAGCAGGATTCAAGAAGTTGCTGGCACGAAATGCAAAAATATAGTTTGTCTCCGAATCTAGAGGAATATAAAACTGTGATGGACCTGGTTTTCTGCTCTCCTTATTTGTATTAAAAATACATGAATCTGAGATAAAAGTCGATCTTATTTAGCCAATCATGGAATTTGATTATTTTAGTTCAGTAAACAGGGGAATCGATTAAGGCTATGCAATAGTTTTTGCTCCTGAAAGATCAAAAATAGGATACTTACCTAATAGATCAGTGATGTAGTTGTTATTTTGTTTATCTTAGAGTTTAAGTATCTAAGAGACTGTCTTACAATTCGGAAATTCCCTTTATACGAAGGAATTATTGATTTAAGTTGTTCCTTAGGTAATAGTATTTATCAACTCTTGCATGTTTGTTCTCTAAATCGATGAGAGATTGATGTAGTTCAATGGCTAGCCTCGCTCGACATCCTAGAAAGGTTTGGTAAATATAAGATTCGCAAATATGTGAGAGTATTCCTCCAGCATAGCTTTGAAGTTTTCCAGGAACTAAAAATCGAAAGATTCTTTGCAGCAATCTAATGCCTTGATTAGCTGATTCTTCCTTGTTTTTAAATCGCCAACAGATGTGAAGTTCCTCAGAGAATTCATGGAATAGGTTAGTTTTTTTAAGTCCTAAAGGAGTTATTGTGATGATTGTTTCTCTAAAAGAGCTTGAAAATCAGGGAATTTAGTCTATGGAAATTCCAGACTCGTAAAAAAATCTGATATTTTATCAAGATTTTCGTGTATGAATCCTATGAATTCTACTGAGCAGTTATTAAATGGGTTCTAAAGTAACTTTTTTATTTGAACGGTATTGCCGCCTCTTCTTCCTTTTATTTGACGATCGTTTAGGACTTCATTGTTAAATTTGGTGATTTAATTTGCAAATCCTGTTACTTATTCGATTTATTCAGATTTTAGCGATTCCCAACTTTGAATTTACCCAAAAATCTTATTGTCCAGGCCAGTTATGACTTACTCATCTAGTTTTTAACTTGCTTCACTTCTTAAAACAGTTTTTAATTCTTCCAGCAGCTACGGAGAACAGCGGTTTAACGGATTGCTTGCTAGTTCTAGAATCAGCTCAGAAGTGCTCAACTTTTGAATTGAAGAACCCTCAAAACTCTGCGAGAAAATGGACGAAGATGAGCTGCTTGATTTGGTTTGTGAGTTCTGTGGATTAAGTCTATTTAACTGGTATTCTTTGATAGACAAGTCTTCTTTGCTATCCTTTTCAGGGAAACTGAATAAGTTCATTTTCGAAATGAGATTCTCCACTTCCTTTAGAGTTTTATTTGTTTCCTCGTAATTGATAGTGATTTTATCATTCTCAAATTTTTTTAATTCTTCCAATAAAGGCTTGAGGTTTATGTTTTGTTTAGCTTTTTGCAAGACAGCTCTCAGTTATTTCTCTCTATTTTCTTATTTCTAGCTTTCTTTCAAAGCACTTTTTAATCCCTCTTTGGCAGATAATTGATTATATAGCTCTAGAACTCGCTGGCTATTTCCACTAGCATCGGCGGCTTTTGTTTGCATGTTCTTGTATGCATTTTCAAGTGATTTATCGATTTTATTCTTGATTTCTTTGAAATACTCATCGATCTTTTAGACATAATCATTTGAAATCTTATCAGGTTTAGGAACACTTTCAAGACGCGCAAGCAATTCATCGTCTTCGAAAGGCCAATTTGCAAAAATTGTGTTATCTTCACTTTCAATAATGTCCTAGATTGGTATTAAAGTGGTTGCTGGAAGCTTCCCGCGGATAAGGCAGGTTTGGCATTTTAGTAAACGCTCTTCTTTGAGATTTGTGCTCATAAACTCGATCCTCCGTTTTGGGTGAAATTCACACTATTATTGTTAAAAAAGGTGATAAGCATGAAAAAGTATGTTAATAGTTGATTAGTATGTACAAATATGCACACATGCAATTACTTCTTCTCCTTCAGCAAGCTAGTGCATTTCTTTTAAAGGTCTTAGATGTGTATCTCCCTAAAATGAAGTAGTCCTTCAAGATAAAAATATCTCTTTCAACTCTAATTTATCAACTTATTTGATATTCCTCTAAAATTAGATTAGTTATTTATTATTTTTCTGCTCAAATTTGGAAAATAGCAGATCCTAACACATTTATGTAAAGAGAGAAGAATTGTTGGAAATTCTTTTATTATTTAGAAATTTTAGAATAAGTCGCCAATAATAAACATTTAGAGGTGTTAATTTAAAAATGACATTATTTTTGGATTGTCTTTTTGAGATTTCAAAGCGACATTTAAACATGATTATTCTGTAATAATTAGTTTAAATCTTTTTTGTAGCAGCACTGTGTTAAAATCAATCAATTTCCTTCATTTAAGCAGCTTAAAAATCATTTTTTTAAATTAATTTTGAAAAACCAACGAGCTGATTTAATTCAAATAGATTTAAATAACCAATCCAATCATATTCTGAAAGGTTATTTTGAAAGAAATCTAGTTATTTTTATATTGGTGAGTATCGTTAAATTAAAAAAAAAATCAATTTTTTGTTTCATGAAACCCTACCTTATGGCTTAGCCATCAAAGGCAACAGCGTAAGGGGAAACTTACAGTGGATCTCCTATCTTTAAAGCATCTAGAGCGAAAACAGAGGCTAGCAATATCAACGAGAGTGGTAATACTAAAGATTATTCCAAATTTTTCCAATCTGTAGAACAGGATATTGATTCAAAAGTATGTCTCCTTGCAGGATAAGAGGTAAGTAAAAATTTTTACCAAAAATTATACCATCAGCTAAGTAATTCTTTCTTTGCTATTGATTGCTAATAGCCTCTTGCAGACATCAAAGCGATTGCCAGAGATATCCTTGAAATGGCAACGTCTCACTAAGAAAAAACTAAGAAAAATATTCCCAAAAATTTTAACGCAGAAGAGCTATCCAAGAGGCTTCACGAAGCAGATGCAAAAAAGAAACAAAAGATCCTCCTTATGCAGAGAGAAGCGTATTTATAAGAAACAGCTTAGATGGGTGAAGGTGTCAAGGCTAATGCAGTTTCATAGAAAATTATACAAAGCAAAAATTATCTGCCCATTCATCTTCGAACAGCAAACATTATCAAAGCAAAACAAGATAAATGCAATAGATTAATGGAAGAAAAACTGCAGAATGAAGAGCCAATTCCTTGTTTCAAGCCAAAACTAGAAAAGGGAGGAGAGCAAAAGAGATCGTTTAGTGAATTTGTGAATTAAATGGATGGATGGGTGGTAAAGAAGAACTTGCGTATCGAAGAATAGCAAAATAAACTAAACGAGTTGGAAGCAAAACAGATGACATTCAAACCGGCTATCAATCAGAAATCTTAATAGTTAGCTAAGGTATTTTTGAAAAATAATAATGATACAGTGTCAAAAATTGTTTTTGATTGTTTATTGTGTTTTAATCTCTAGCAATTAAAGCAGAAACAAGATAAAAGAGGGAATTACAATGAGTAAAAGGTACTTATTTCTGCAGGTACGACGAGGCAATCTTAAAGGAGAATCGATTCACAATAACTTAAAAAAGTATCGCAACAAGAAAATAAAGAAAATATTCCTGCAAGAAGTCAAGATTTTCAAAGTTAAGAAAATACAATCACAGAGATTGTCAAAGAGTTTGATGGTTTAAGAAAAACATCCCAATTTTTGGAGCATTCTTTGTCTTCTGCATCTTCAAATAGAGTGTCAGAGGATCAGTTTAAGAATTAAATTAATCATCTAAAATAAGGCAGATTCAGTGAGATGAATGGAATGGTAGTTACGGAGGATAATTCTTAAAAACATGCTGATTGTTTATCAGCAGAGAGAATACGAAATATAAAAAAGAGTGCTTCTTTCTCGAAACTTGAGTTCTTAGAAAATTATTCGAAATATAGTGTTAATAATTAGGCTCATAAAAGTCGATCAATATCTCCACTATTACCATCGAAAACTGGAACTAATCGAAGTGTTAAGGATTAACAATATAGGTTCTTTTTAGCTGAAAAGAATGGAAAAATGGATTATTCGGTGAATGTCAGCCATCCAAATTTAGATTTTATCATCGAACTTTTGCATAAAAAGGATAAATAATCTTGAAAAGAGGGGAAATAAATGCTAATAATTTTAATTTATTTGTTGAGATTGGTGTATTTGTTTGATATGTCTATGTTTGGTTTGGTTTGTTGAGTGAATATTCATATTCTGGGTTTCGATTATTTGTGTTTTTTTAGTTATGAGAATTAATAGTGACCTTGATTGAGGAACTGAAGGAGGATGTCTAGAAAGCTGAAATAAATTAGAAGGGGGAGAAAGATATTGACATAACATAGTAGAAACAATAGTTTTTCCAATGTCTTAAAAATACTCTGATAGGAGAAGAAGCAGATCCTCAAGTCCTGACAAAAAAGAGAAAAGCTGGTCATCTAAAAGGAGAGAAGGAAGCAATGACGATTATAAAAAAAGTGGAAGCTAAATGTCGACAAAGGAGTCTCAAGGTTCTTACTCGCAACGAAGGAAAGAGATGCCTGAAAATAGATCCCGATCTCGTTCACCACCTCGTTCAAACAAACGAACAGGGAAATATACTAATTCAGCTTCTTCAGGGATGCGAAAAGAAGAACCTGCGTTCAAAATGTCAAGTGGACCTGCAATGTTCATGGGTTCAAAAGGAGCTATTATGAGTAAGAAAACTCCTCTTCCACCAGTAAGGAATGATGATGGAGATATGTTCAAAGCTCCAGCTCCAAGAAAAAAAGGAGGATAATAATAGGGAGAAGGAACTTTATCCATGGAGTGGGATGAATCCGATTCAATAGCTGAATAGTACTGGTATGAATAAGATGAAAATGGAAATATCCATGCGGAAGATGAGGAGGACATATTCGTTGGGGATGAGAGGAAATTCAGAGCAATGGAAGACGAAATGGATGCGATAAGAGCAAAGAAAAAGAATGCAAAACAGAATGAGCACTTCATCGAGAGTGAGAAATGGGATTTCAATAGAATGGTAGCTTCAGGTATTTTTAAGACAAAGGAAGTGTCCTTTGATTTCGATGAAGAAGATGCAAATCGAGTTAGTGTGCTTGTTCATGATATAAAACCACCTTTCCTTGATGGGAAGAATATCTACACAAAATAGACAGAGAGTGTATCAGTAGTTAAAGATGAGAATTCATAGATGGTGTTGATATCTAAGAAAGGTTCCGCTGTGCTGAAATTCTAAAGAGAAAAAGCTGATAAAACAAAAATGAGATAACGATTTTGGGAGCTTGCTGGATCGAGAATGGGAGGATTATTGGGAGTCAAGAAATAAGAAGAAAATAAGGATGTTGCGGATTTTAATGAAGAAGGGGATTTGGATTACAAGAAATCGTCTTAATATGCATCTGCGATTATTAAAAAATAAGCATCTATGAGTGAATTCTCTAAGACTAAGACTCTCAAAGAATAAAGAGAATATTTGCCTATTTTTTCTGTTCGAGATGAGCTACTCAAAGCATTATCAGAAAACAGAGTTTTGATTATTTCCGGAGAAACTGGTTCTGGAAAAACTACTTAACTTACATAATATCTCTATGAAGCACAATACGCTTCAAAAGGTAATGGCATGATTGGGTGCACACAGCCTAGAAGAGTAGCAGCTGTCAGTGTAGCAAAAAGAGTAGCTGAAGAATTTGGCTGCGAACTTGGAAAAGAAGTTGGATATTCTATCAGATTTGAAGATTGTACTTCCAAAGCTACGAGAATCAAATACATGACAGATGGTGTTTTGCTGAGAGAAAGTCTGAACGATCCAAATCTGGAGCAATATTCCTGCATCATTATGGATGAAGCACATGAGCGTTCTCTTAATACTGATGTTTTATTTGGTATTCTTATGAAGGTAAATTATTAAATAAAGATAAATCTACAAAATCAATGTTTTCAAAACTTTTTTGATTTAGTAAAAGCTCCAGAGATGAGTTTTATTTTAATTATTTAGCATTTGTCTCTTTATCTAGGTTGCTCAGAGAAGACGTGATTTAAAGATTATTATAACCAGTGCAACAATGAATTCGAAGCGTTTCTCTGAATTCTTCGGAGATGCTACTGTGTTTTAGATTCCAGGAAGAACTTTTCCTGTAGGTATTAGATTCGATAAATCAGCAGCAGAAGACTATGTTGATGCAGCCGTAAAGAAAGCGTTGCAAGTGCATATTTAGGAAGCGCCAGGAGATATTTTGATATTCATGACTGGTCAAGAAGATATTGAAACAACTTGTCTTATGATTGCAGATAAGATTGCTAACCATGAGAATATTCCGCCCCTTACAATTCTCCCAATTTATTCACAGTTGCGTTCAGATGATCAAGCTAAGATCTTTGAGGCTTCGGATAAACGGAAATGCATTGTTGCGACAAATATTGCAGAAACTTCTCTAACCTTAGATGGTGTTAGGTATGTGATTGATGCTGGCTATTGCAAGATTAAAGTCTACAATCCTAAAATAGGTAACATGTTTACAATTATTTATTCTGTAACAAAAAAAATATTTTTTGTTTTTGTTTTTATGTTAAAAACAGGTATGGATGCTCTTCAAATAACTCCGATTTCATAAGCAAATGCCAACCAACGATCGGGTAGGGCTGGTAGAACAGGTCCTGGATTATGTTACAGGCTCTACAGTGACACTAATTTTCGTTCAGATATGCTTGAAAATAATATTCCTGAAATTTAGAGAACAAATCTAGCCAATGTAGTACTTCTCCTCAAATCTCTGAACATTGATGACCTTCTTGATTTCGATTTTATGGATCCTCCTCCTCAAGAGACTATTCTTAATTCTATGTATCAACTGTGGCTCCTCGTAAGGACTAAATTATTTTTCTAGAAACATCGACCTTTTCTAATTTCAAGAATTTATTTTTGCAATTTTACAAAATAGGGTTGTTTGGATGAGCTTGGTTAAATCACTGATTTTGGACGAAAAATGGCATAGTTTCCTCTTGACCCTCCCTTGACTAAGATGCTTATCACTGCTGATAAATTAGGTTGCACGGAAGAAATCTTAACAGTTGTTAGTATGTTGAGTGTACCCTCTCCATTTTACAGGCCAAAGGGAAGAGAAGAAGAAAGTGATGCAGCTAGAGATAAGTTACTCATCCCTGAAAGCGATCACTTGACTCTTCTGAATGTCTACGAGCAATGGAAAAAGAATGACTACTCAACTTCATGGTGCAATGACCATTTCATACAAGTCAAGACACTAAGAAAAGTAAAATAAATAAAATATTTCATTATGGAAAAATACATTTCTTGAACCTTTTCTTGAACTCTCTTAAAGGTCAGAGAAGTGAGATCTTAAATGAAAGATATTGCCAAACAACAATAGCTTAAGTTAACGTCTTGCAACTATGATTATGACATGGTACGCAAAGCAATTTGTGCTGCTTACTTCACGAATGCTGCCAAAATTAAATCCATCGGAGAATACACAAATCTTAGAACCGCCATGCCTTGCAGAGTACATCCTTCTAGCGCACTGTTTACTTTAGGACACGCTCCTGATTATGTAGTCTATCATGAGCTTATCATGACTACAAAGGAGTATATGAACTGTGTGACTTCTGTAGATCCTAAATGGCTGGCAGAAATGGGTCCAATGTTCTTCAGTGTAAAGGAGTACTACGGCAATCGAAGAAATCGCTCTGACATTGAAGCTGAAAATTCTAATTTACTTGAAACTCAAATTAAATTAGCAAAAGAAAAATAAACTGAAATGAGACAGGCTAAAAAGGAACAGACAGAATACGAAAATCTTCAGAGAATGTCACTCGCAGAAAATCTTGTCCAACCAGGATAAGGAATGCGCACTCCTCTCACTGGAAGAAGAATACCTAATACTTCCTTAATTCAGCGAAATATCGATCAGAATTGAAAACAAATAAAATACAATCCCCCAGCTGTCATTAAAAAAGCTAATCTTTTATTCAAAAAGTGAATTACAAAAAGTGGTATTTCATAGCAATAATTGTAAACGAAATTTGTATTGGGAGTGTTAATTGGTAGTCGTAGTAGATTGTTAATTCTTATTTTTTTATTTTTTGAATGAGGGATACTTGTTTATGTTTTTTAATTCAAAAAAGACACACAAAAAGTAATTGATTTCGGCTGAAAAGACATTTAATTTATCGTGTGGTGTGCAAATAAACCTAAATTAAAAGTCAAGAACTGTGAAAGAATTTACCAATTTTGACGAGAGAGCATTCTTAGATTCATTTTAGAGATTTCCAATAAAAAGAATGACTGACTTTCTGGACAAGCAAGTGTTTATGAGTATGCTGCATTTCGAAGAGATAATCCTAGGAGGCTAAATATCCCGTGATATAATTAATGAATTAATTGGATTATACGCTCAATGTGTGGAGTTTTACGACTCCTTACATGATCCAATTCAGTTTTACTTCCTAGAGAAAATGCAGATTCTTCTAGCCAGAGAGTCTACTCTTAGGGAAATCGGAATTTTTAAATAGCATAAAGGAAAGATAAAGCCAACAGTAGCTAAGCTGAATATTGAATCAACTCATAGAAGCGAGTAGTAAAAGCAACAAAAGGATATTTCCAAAGTCATTGAGAATGTAGGAAGCTAAAATGATAAATTTACGACTCCAAAGGGATAACTAAAAGGAGGAGAATATGAATCTGGAGAATCAGAAGAATAAGAGTATAAAAGAGAATCTAAACGAAGAAGAAAAACAAATCAACAAGAAACCAAGGACAATAATGACGGGTATGAAAGTGAAGACAGCGATGATTAAACAAAAGAAGAATAATCAGTTGAAGATACATTTAAAGGACTCTCCATGGCGGAAATGCGCTAAAGATATAAATAAACACCTAGGGTAAGGCAACATCTACTTGTCTTTTTAGCTTTTCTAATCTTTAATATAATTCATTTTGACTAATAAATTCTAGCATGCGAAGTACAGTATTTCCAAGAAGCGATTAGAGCGATCAAAACGAGTAGGAATGTATTTATAACTTTAAAATGAGCAAGCTACTACAATAGATGCAGGAGAGCTATTTTAAAAGCATATTAATATAAGTGCAGCACAAGTTGATACAGTCAAGCAAAACTTGAATCTGCAGTTGGAGGATTTCCATAAACGATTGCAGAAAAGGAAAAGTAAAATATATTTATTTTAAAAATCAAAAAAAAGATAAAGAAATTGTTCAGAAAGAAATGATTATTTTATGGTTTAAAATGAAATATTTAGCGATCAAAGAAGGGTAAGGAATGACTCCGAGACCGTAATTAACAGCAGAAGAATAAGCTCTTGAAAACTAAGATTCTATGCAGTTCTGTAAAAGGGAAAACTAATTAGAAGAAGCATGAAAAAGAAAAAAAAGAGCTGTCAAATAAAAAGACTATTGAGAAGTTCGTTTGATTCTGTTAAAGAAGCTATAAGTGAATTTATTAATCATGCGAAAAAAAATCAAATAAAATGGTAAACTCTGCAGTTTGTAATCTGCAAATTATATGAAAAATGTATGATAATTTAATTCTAAGTAGTAAAAGTTATTCCTATTTATTTTTGTGAAAATATTTAGGATTTTCATTGATAAGCAACCTAAATCCTAAGAGGATTAATCAAGCTAAATATGAGTGTTATAAAAATACACAATTTCGTTTGTAAAAATTAAACAAAAGTACAACAAAAACCAAATCTAATCAGGTTTTGCACAAAATATCTTTGCTGTGGAAAATCCTGTTTATTTTTTTAGTCACAGCAGTTTCTTCTTAATCGAGTTGAAGGAATTCTGCAGGAAAGATGTGAACTTCGATTGCTTCTTCTTGTTTGGAGTATGCGAAGTTGCATTGATGAGACTTTCGATCTATTCAGGTGTGTAATCTTATCTCCAATTAGCAGAAGATCCTCGTCCTTCATCATACCGTTTGCCTGTGTTTTTGAAGACAACTCGAAGATTTAGGTTTTCCACTGCGAAATGTCCAAATATCACAATAGGATCTAACACTTTCTGTGCGTTTTATACTCTGACTTATTCAGAGACTTTTTTAAGATCTTCTGCCCACGAAGGCACTGCTTTATTGTTGCAATAAAGTTATTTTCTCTGTTTTTCTGTTTTGAGCTTCTACGGACTTTAAAGAAGAATTTGATTACTGTTTTGTGTGAATTATTGCTACTGAGAAGATTCATTGCTGTAATACTATTGTTGTTGAGACATATTTTAGGACTAGTAATGCTGCAATTACGGCTGAGATTGATATTATTACATCTATTTGTTGTTCTGATCGTTTTTGAGAAATTGACTGTAGTTTGAGAAATTAATGCCTTCTTTGAAACTGTCTTCTTCGAATAGTCCATTTTCGAAACCAAATCCAAAGGTGTTTTAACTAAACATCTCAGATTAGCAATATTTCATGTTATCGTTCTGACTAGCTGCACTTTGTTGACTCTACTAAGACATCATAGGTTATTGCTATTTACTACCGAACTTTGGATTGTTACTTTGCCATAAATAATTTGTATTTGATCCGACCTAAGATGGCTGCTAACCAAATAAACTTTCTTCCATTTGAGTTGATCCGTAGTTTTGTGATTATGGGTATGTCAACTAAGAGTTACTATTGCTGCTATTCGGATTGTTATGATGAGCATGGGTATGATGATTCTAAGATGCGAATATCCCAGCATCAAAGATATTCTAATGGTGTTTCTCTAACTAAGGAGCACTGAAATTCGCAGGAATTCTGTCAATCCATGCAAAGACTGGTGAACCAGCATTTGAGCTCTCATTTGATGAATAATCTGTCATTTCATATTCATCAGTGTTTTCTTAATCTAATTAGCCATCTAAATCTTAGAATTGCTCAGACTACTTCAGCACAAACTATCCTTTCCTTGTATTTTCAGCAGGCAGAGTCACTAAATGATTTGAATCGCTTTGACCTTCAATCAACAAACATAAATCGCTTGAGTCATTTTCAAATGGCTTCTCCTGCTCATTTACTTACTCTGCACCTGAATTCTCTGTGATTCCCTCTGAATATAACTATCCAGTTAGATTACTTGATCTTTTTTTGTTTTATTGATAATTATTTTCATTATTTTTTCCTTAATCTGCAAAATGTATTTGTCCTTCTTATTAGTCTTAGGAGGCTTGATCTAGCTAGCGGTTCCATTACTCGATATCCCTATTCATTCTCTCTTCTTAAGTTAATTCTTTGTGGACATAATCATCCAGCCTGCATTGACTACTTTTCTTTTTATTTTCTTGAAATTCCTCCACATAATTTTTATTTTCTTCACTTTCAGAGAGATTTGTTTCGTAAAGTTGTTCACTTTCTTCAACTTTCGTTTCTTCTTTATTCTGATCATCAACATTTATCTCCAATTAAGTGATAATTACCTCTTTTTCTTCCTAAAAATTATTATTAATCTCTTTTGCATCTGCTTACGATGGATTTAAGGAATTACACACTCTTTCAAAATCGATCGCATCAACTTTCTCCTGAAACTTAATTCGATCACTTTCTTTTTGCCTCTTGTCTTTCACTTTTATCTCAGAAAACTACGCTATCAGCGATTTTCTCACAGCTTGATTCCCACAATGTCCTTATTTCTCTGCAGAATTATTTTCTTTCTGCACATGAACACCTTCACAACGATCTCTACTTTTCTTACTTTTCGATTCATAGACCTCATTTTGATCTTCGTTCTCCTTGTTTCCACTATCATAAATCTAGTCGTGGAAGCTATCTTCATACCCGACAATGTTTACCCTGTGATCAATGCTTCCATTTAAATCTAAATCTAACTGCAATAAATCTTTCTAAAGTGAATTTATCAGAGATTTTTCATTGAAATCCTCAATCACTTTAACTTTAGAGCTTCTCTTCATTTTCTTTAAGCTAAAGGAGCATGTTCCATTTTTTTTTGGAGGACTTAACCTTTTTTCTTCAGGTAATCTTATCCTTTAAGCGGGAAGACCTTTGAATTTAGCAACTTAGTCAATATGCATCTCTGCAAGACAAAGCTTCTCAGTTACATACTTCTCGTAGAAATCAATGGCTCGAGTAGTGGAATCTTCTACTCGTTAAGAGAACTGGGTGAAGATGGATCCGAATTCAACAGCCAGCACACTCATTTTGTATTATTTATTTATCTTTGTTATTTTTTGAGTTAAATTACAATATCTGATAGAAATTGTTGCTTCACTCCCCACCAATTCGAATTCAAAATATTAAAAATGCAAACTTTGTATGTCCCCAAATTTGCGCGCCTTTTTTGAAAGCAATATCTTAATGATTATCTTTATTTTATTATTTCTTAATTTTTCACTATTTTTCTTTAAAACATTAAGAAAAATTAGAAAATTTCAATTAATTTATGAAACAAGAATGCAAGAGAATCTTTATCCAATCATTCAGATAAAATTTTAAGTTTTTTAATAAGATCAATATGAACTGTGTTGAACCGTTAATTCTTGGGTGCCTATTCAACTTTTCGATGCTTATTAAACAAAGTTGATTAAATCGCTCTTTAGAAATTTTTAGATTCTTCGTTGCTGAGGATCAGCATGTCTTACGATCCAACCATTGCAGAATTTAAATGAGTTGGACTCTTAGGGAGTTTCTTTTTATCAATGATAATTTAATTGAGGATTTATTTCTTAATTTAGGTCTCCATTTGAAGGTCTTATTGAATTTGTTTGGTTGATTTGAATAATGGCATCGAAGCTGATTGAAGGAGAGAGTTATCGAAAGTGCTGGAAATCAAGGATTGTTATTGATCGTCAAGATGTTTTTCACTTCTTATTGTAGCTCCAAAAGATATTCCAAGAAGGTCTTATTACTGAGGTTTTTAAATTTATTCTTCTTAAAAATGTATTTTGCTTGTTTTATCATTAAATTGTGCGCTGGTACTTTAATCTTAAACTGATCTTTAGCTTACAATTTAAAGTGATTTACTTGGATCGTAATTAGACATATCCAAAGGCTTAGAGGAAAGTGTTGAATTCTTTGGATCATCGTTAGCCTAAGGTAAAGCGTTGATCATTTTCTTTATTCTAAATTTTGAGCTGTTACCGTCTAAATTCTTTGAAGAAATCGACTATGGAATATGTTTTTTTCTCTCTGAAAATGACGAAGAAGAAGTTATTTGTTGAAGTTTTTATGTTTCCATTAGCATTCGAGATGACATAGACTTATTAAATTAATTGTTCGGTGACTGCAAGAAATCCTTGGTAGAGGAGAGAAAACTCTTAGAAAACCCTCCTATTTAAGTATTGTAAGGCTGATGAGAAAAAGAAGATGTAATTTGAGATAATTTCATGGGAGAAACAGCAGTCCTTTGATCTCGGTAAGTTGATAACGTTTTGGGATTTTTTTTGAGAGTTGAAACACGAAAAATCGATGAAAAATTGCTGGTATTGTTGTTTTCTTTAGAGAGTAATGGTAAAGATTATTATTTTTTGTCATTTTCTATTTGCAGCTGTTTTTGCTCTTTGTTTTCATTTTGTATTGAGAACATCGAAGCAGTTTGTAATGAAATAAGCTTTTATCTATTCGGGGAAGTTGATGGAGGATCTCCCAAGAATAAGCTAGATGGTCCTTAAGAAGTATCTAGAGAGGATTGCAACTGTTATTAGTTTTGCTCAGTATTTAGTTTTGGATATTGTTTTTCAGATGGAGAAAAACTACCGTTATCTGGGATGGGAATACTAAGATTCGAGGTTGGTTGCTGATCTGTTATTTTCTTGGATGATTCAAGTTTAACATCTAGCAAAGTTGGGCTTTTTTTAAATTTATCTAGACTTATATAGGCTTGATTTTGCCAAGTTTGACTTGGGAATAAGAACGCCTTCGTGATTGCTTCATCAAGCGGTTTGGCACCCACGCAGCTGGTAAATATTTTCATATCAGATAATTTCTTTACTAAAACAGATTTTCTGATCTTCTTTGGAATTTACAAATCAGTTTTGTTACTTGGATTTTATGAGGTTTTCGTGTTAAGTAGATTAATTTCATCAGGAGAGTAAAATTTATTATTAGTAGTAGACTTTGGTTCTTAATAAACTTTCGTAATATTAATTTCCTTAGAAGTGTGATCTTCATCATTGCCTTGAGTTAGCTGTAGTTATTATTCTTATTTAAAATCATTGTTATTGTCAGCATCTAACGACTATCCTTGCGCTAGTTAATCGTCTCCAGCAATATTTTTTTACTGAGTATTAAACATCCTTTTTTTATGGAAAATAGATTCTTGAACTTATTTTTTTCTTTTGTGTCTTTATTCCCGAGAATCTATCTGTTCTAAGATCTTTTCTGTTTTTCTTTGCTTAATCTCTTCGATCCTAGTTCTTTACCATTCCCTCTTATCATGGCTTTCACTCTGCAATATGGGAAATCCTCCGAATTTTTTCATGAATTGGAATAAAATCTAAATAAATAATTGAAAAAAAACAACTGTGAAAAATTATTCAGAAAAATTAACTTAAAAAATTCAATAAATCACCTCTTTATTGATTGCATAAATTGTACATTCAAGACTTGTACACTCAACCCTCTAAGTTCTCGCAGAAATATCTTTTCTAAGCAACTCATACTCTCCAAAAAAAGAAGGACTACCTTGCTGGTAGACTTAAATTCTTTTGCCAGTTTATTTTTGCTAGATTCCTCTGGATTTCATACAAGAATAATGTAAAAAAAGGGTTTTTTCATCACTATGCAATGTGTTCGATTGAGATTCATTAGAAGCATGAAACTCCTCTAAATCAACATATTCCGTAATCGCAACTTCTCCTTCTTTGATGAGATAAAAATATTTCAATGGATCATTCTCAGAGTAGACGATTTGTCCTTTTGAGTAAAACTAAATTTTTGTTTCATGAAGGAGAATCATAAGTTTTGATTATGGAATGCGATGAAGAAATTCAAACTGCCTCAAAAAGCGAATCTTTTCGCTAATAATAATTATGTTATACTATCCTATTATCTTATCAAACCCTTCCTTTGTGAGAGTCATCAAATGAGTATCTTCTTTACATACCATCGTCCCTGTTCTATTTTAAAACAGAAATATAAATATGAAGAATATTTGATTAGATTTTTTTATACCTTGTTTGCTATGTCAAGAGTGCTATTTCCCCGAAGGCTTCACCTGGAAGAAACTCCTTGATAATCTTCATATTCGGAAAGTTTAAGCAGCAAAAGTGATGGATATCTGCAAATTGATTTTTTTGGGTAACAGAAACTTTTTAAATGATAATATTATTAGCCGCTTTAAAAATAGAAGTGCCTGGTTTTCTAGCTGGAGAAAAAGGATTTATCTAAGTATTAAGAGAAGCTGGACGAGGCTAAGGAGTGCTTGTACGATAATCCAAATAGTCAGTCATTCGTTTTAAATTCCTTTTTGAGTTAATATCTAATTTTGAGGGACGTTTATCCCTGAGATAAGAAGAATTCGAAGCTTATCTGATTTGTCCAGGCTAAAGTAAACCAGAGTCCGGTTCAAGTTGCAGAGTCACAGGAATCTTACTTTCTTTCACTTTCACGAGTCTCATTAGTGGTTCTTTTTTAATAGGCTAGTAATAACAAAAAAGTAAAGAAATAATTAAGCAAACTGCATAAACTCAAAATTACGCTATCAGGCTGAATGAGTCTATCTAAATTAGGATCTTCTATTTCTTCATTCATCCTAAAAATCCAAATCGTAAGCAAAAATAAGATAAGAAATAGCATGATTACATCTACAAAGGTTCCTAAAAGACATAATTATTCTTTCCTTATTCTTCCTGTCTCTTTTCAGCCTGTCTTTCTAAGATCTCAGCATCTTCTAAGGATTTAGGAAGTAACAACACAGCAGATCCTAAATAGAAAAACACAAATATTTTCAATATTAAACTGAAATTTAGAATTACAATAGCAGTACCTCTAAGAACTATGTAGTAAGTGTCACCTTTATCCCCTACAATTACAACCAAAAATATTTTTTAAAACATAACTTCTAATTGTGAAATACAAATCATTCATTACCCAAATTAAAAACCACTTCGTGCTTCCGAAAGAACTTATATCCTAGCGACTCAAAGAGCTTCTCATTCGTTTACGTGTTGTTAAATACTTCATTTTTATGAGTCTGAAATAAATTTATATTTTTAAGAGCTCGATTGATGAATTGTTTTTCAACTTTCGTTGTCCGCTATTGCTATTTCTTTAAGATATTTATTACTACCTAAGAGATTACATACAAATTTTGATTAATTAGATGTTGAATAGAGAAGAATTTGAAAGTTTGGTGAAAAAAATGAAGAAATATTCAAAGTCATTTTTGTAAAAAAATACCCAAGCATCTTCAGAATTGGAGAGTAGCACTTGCTCTTTTGAGAGAATTTTTTCAACAATATCAATATGTCCGAAGCGCAGCATCACATCCTTATCTATTGAGAGACTTCTTGTGAGTTTATTCTTTTGTTAGCTGATTAAGTTGTCAGATTCAACTGCAGGTTAGATCTTTTGAGCATTTTTTTGCAAGAAAGATTTAAACTTTTCTTCATTTTATTTCCCTATCCCTAAACGCCTAAGCATGTCCTATCTCATCTGAAATCTTCTGTTATTTTCTCTGATTTAGTCTAGCATTTCTTGAGCAAACATTTTTCTTCGATTGACTGGATTATCCTCTGATCCGTTTTCTTCATTTTCACTATCTATTCCAACTTTGTTCTCTCTTGGAGTTAATTCATTTTGATGATGAGATTGATTATTATAAGTGCTTTTTTAAGCATCTCTCTTTATCGTCCCATTTTAAGCTTAAGGTGAAAGTGAATCAGGAGTATGCTAATCAAATTTTCTACTTAGAGAATGTGCAATTCCAAGAACAGAAGATACAAGTCCTATTGTGTTAACTGGAACTTTAGTGGATTTCAATGCCTCTCCAAAGGCATGCTCTATAAACCCAAGCTTAACACCTGTAAGCTATTAGCTCATTCTTGGTTTCCAATGATTCGCAAGCTACACAGATTTAGGATTTTTGTTGTTACTGCTATTATAAACACTGTTACTTTTATGTACACTGTCGTTGTCGCCTTTATTATTCTTGTTGTTTTTGATATTTTGATCATGATCCAAGTCATTTTTAGAGTTGATTTCAATAGAATACTCTGCTTCAATTATTTTAGGATTTTCAATAGCTCGTGATTGAGGAGAAAAGGGCATAACAAGCTCTGAATTCTTGTAAGCATCATGGATGATATCAAGAGTAGAGTTGAGCCCATCTAATTCACCAAATTTATGGTCTTCAAGAGACAGTTTGTTCATTTTTTTAGACGAAGATAAGTAATTGTGTGATTACTAAAAATTAAAGCAAATTATTATTTTGATAGATCTGCTGGTTCTAATCTTGATTAGATAGATTTATTTTTTCATTCAGATCTTCAATTTTACTGCAGAATGCAGTTAATTTATCTAAATCAATAAGAAACTTACTAAAAAATAGATCATAATTCACAAATCTACAATTTTACGATCTTGAAAATCAAAAAAATAGTTCGATAATACTGCCGAAAAAAAGGATTAATTATCAGTAAATTAGTTTTTTCTAAAGAAACGAAAAGTTCTGAGAAGAATTATGGATAAATTCATATTTTCTGAAAAGGTTTACTTAATTATTTTGAGATGTAAGCATGCCAAAAACTAATGGAAAGGCTAAAGTATTATGTGAGTTTAGATTTAGGATGAAATTGAAGATGAAACAACTTAGATTTTTCAGCAAATTTAATTTTAAAAAAAGTAAATTAATTAAATTCCACTAAATACAGTAGCTTTAAGAAAAACAAGAAGAAAAACATATTATAAAATGGGAAATCGTCATAAGAAAAAAGAGGAAGATTAAAATTGCCCATTTTGTGAGATTCTCAACAGAAAATCAAATGAAGATCCTCTTTATTAAGATGATCTAGTCTTCGCTATTGAAGACATTCATTAAGCTTCATCCTAGAGACATATTTTAATTTGCCCTAAAAAGCATATTCGTGATACTGCTCATCTTTAAAATTCTGATATATTTTTAGTTCAAGAACTCGAGAGAATCGGGTGCATGCTACTAAATTAATCCCATCCTGGAAAAAAATACAGATTCGGGTATCATGCACCACCTAACAACAGCATAAATCATTTGCATCTGCATGGGTTTGTATTACCACTTACTAAATTCCACGCTAACTTCATTAACTATGGATATAGACTAACTAGTACTCAATCAATTTTAAAATAATTAGCCTCTAAAACTAAAACTTCCAAGAAAGAATGATTATCTCTTGGGGATTAAGAATTACTGTATTAAAAAAAAATACAATAAATCATATTACCAAATACTACTTCAGTGAATTTAGGAAATAATTCACAGGTTTATAAATGAATATGAAGGATTATTGTGAATAAAAAAATGACTCTTCAGCAACGAAGAAAAAACAATAACATTATTCTAAAAATCTCCCAAAAAATCTAATTTCTATGTTGTGTTAGGTAAATTACTAAAAGCAGTTTGTCAAAATCTGTAAAAATGAATGTAGCACATGCAAATAAGTAGAATGATATTATTCCAAAATTGAGCAAAGAAAAGAATGAATAAAGGGTTGCTTTCTGATTGAGTGTAACTTATCTAAGCATACGGATAGGTGCTTACAATATGATTTCAGTTATTTTGCCAAATTGGAGCTGGTGCAGGTGGAGTGTATCTTGACCCCTTAACGATGAGCTGATTGAGTCTTTCGTTTTCTGTCTGAAGCATTTTTGTTCTGTGCTCCAGTGACATGATGATTGTTTGTGTTTTTTCTGCTTTTTTAGCTCTCTCCTTCCAGAACTTTATGTCATTTAGTTTTTGAAGTCTTAACGCTTCGAGGGTGTTGTACTCATCCAGTCCACTTTAAATAACTTTTTTCATTCTCTCTTCGTCTCTTTTCACTTCATTCTTTTCGAATTGTAACTCCTCAATGCGCTTGTAAGGTGTTTCTAAAGTAATATTTTAAGAACAAAACAATGATTTTTCTGAGTTTTTTTATCTTTCAGGATTTATTTGAATTTACAATAAAACTGAAAATCAGTGAATAAACAACTTTTAAATAAAGTCACTCTTTTAAATCCCCTTATTTTTATTTTAAAGTTTTGATTTAGTTTATCAAGTAGTTCAATTATGTTTACCTAGATGAGCTTGAAGGATGTTGCATCTTTCTTGCCAGTGATTGATCTCTTGTTCTTTGTAAGAAAGTGAAGAGACATAACGCTAGTATTGCTTTGTTAAGAGATCACAACGCTCTTCTAATCTTGCAATTCTCTATGCTTGTATGCGAATCATCTCAGTTGAATCATCCACTCGAATTGTCACTGATTCTTTCTTGCGGGTAGCCGTTGCTGGAATCAAGTATGGAGAAGAAGAGTGAGGTGGAATGTGAACACTTTAAGTTGCCAGTTATTGCTCAATGTTTTGCTGCTAGGTGCTGAAACCTTAAGGCTGTAATTACATTTATTGCTAAGGATAGGCAAAATTTTGAGGTGCTTAGAGAGGTAATCTGCCCTACATAACTGGTGATTGCTGTTATTATATCTATATTGTAAAAAGTTACAAGCTTATAATGTAAAGTTTCAATAAAGAGCTTTACGAAATGGGCAGGAGAAGCAATTTAAGGTGGATAATTCATGTTGTTCAAGAAGGTTCAGTAAAAAAAGAGAGAGAAACTTGATTTATTCTTATTATTTTCAAATTAATATCAATCTATTGTAAGGGAAATCCTTCAAAATAAAAAAAAGTCCTTGCGTTTCTTAAATTTATTTAGCAGCTCATTCAGCCTAATAGTGCTGAAAAGACTAACTAAGGATTTTAAATGTATTAATTACTGATTTCTCATTCTCTCATAAAAGCTTAGAAACATAACGGTGACAGATAAGAATATTGATAGTTATTTCAGATGAAAATTAACTCTAATCTCATAAAATAATGAAAATACTTAACTGATTCGATATTCTGATATACATATCTGCAAAAATATGGATTGAATTGTTAAAAATGTTCTTAAATAAACTCAATAACGAGGACTCTACTTATAATGTGAAACTGCTAATAATTGTCTGTTGAACTACACGTTGTCACTCAGTAGTTGAGACTCTATATTCTACAACCTTTTCACTTCTTAAGCTTCATCTTCGTTAGGGGCACATAGAGATTTATAGTATGCTAGCTCGGTGTTGAATTCTTCAATTTCACGTAATTTTATTGCAATATTCTTCTCAATCTCGTTTTTATCCTCAATGTAATTGCCCATCACTTTGTTCACTTCATTTGGGTTCAGCAAAGTGACTTATTCGATAGCTTCATCTATTTTTAGTGCAAATATCACATAGTAAAAAATGAAAAAGTTTAAAAAAACTAGAAATTTAAGTCCAAAAAGTTTCAGTTTTTAAATAATAAAATCACCTTTATTGTCATCTAGGATATGATACTGTTTCTCCCAGAATGCGAGATCTTTATCCTTTCCTTTTTCAATCTCAGCTTGCCTCTCAACTTCTCGCTCTAAGACTTCGATGCGATCAAGTAGATTACTGATTCTTGTCGCTTAAACACGGATAACATCGAGCCCTTCCAAATCTTGGAAACCCTCTTAGCTAGCATAGGCGCGACGCTAGATATGTTCCTCAATTCTAGAAGGTGTCTCTTCACCTGTTGAATATCCAGATAGACTTTTAGCCAATGGACCTTTTCTATTCGAGAGAGAGTAACTCAAAGAATCTTATTGAGTTTATCCTAATCCTCTGTAAGGGATTTGATGAGGTTCCTAAGGGGGGTATCTTAGTGCTCCAGATGGTGGAGAGCTTGGAATTGTGTGGGAATACAAAGGTTCCTAAAATCCATGAGTTGGAATAGGATAATGTTCTTAATATATTGCAGAATGAGCAAATCCAGCATTGAAGGGGACTTATTCCTTGTTTTAGAAATAAATCTAAGGAGTTGAGGCAGCAACATAAGGACCACTCATGCAAAATAAAACAATAAGATTTTTAGAGAAACAAAAAATAAACAATAATTATTAATATCAATGCGTTGGTTTTTATCTTTCCAATACCTAAGAGGTTTCCTTAATGTTTAAATTGTAAAGTAATTTTCAAATTAATTGAAGATTTCTATGTAAAACGAAGAATATTCTTCATACCAACATCCAAATGAATATTTATCAACAAAAAACTAATCTTCTTTTACCTTTTACTAAACATATTGAATTCAAAATCAGGAAATAATATTTTAGTTTTTTTAGAAAATAATCAAATAATCTTAACCAGACAAATAAAAACTATTATCTAAAAAAAACAAGAAACTTATAATCATTTTCTTCTTCATTTGAACTCCTTACAATAACAAAGAGGCGAAATTAAATTATTTCAAAAGTCCTTTGATTTCATCAGACTGTAAAGACAAAAATTTAAATTAACTTGAGATTTTTTCCCATGTTAATTAATTAATTGACAAAAACAAACTGAAAAATAAATAAATAAAGGAGCACCGACAACTATGAAGCTATAGCTCACTCAATCGATAACATATTTATGAATATGCCATTTTTTAAATCTTCGGAAATAAATGAATTCCATCCAACATATAGAAACACAATAATATGACTTTTTCCAGGGGTCATCGTTGTTTCAGGAACTCACCTTACCACAAGTTTTTAAGCCCAAAGAGATAAACAGCAAAAGCAATTAGCTTCATAGAAATAATGGATGCCCTGTCCTATTAAATTCAGTATTTCAGTGAAGCTAGCCTGTCCCGATGAAGAGAGAGAGAAGAACACTTTGAAAGCTGTTTAGAGACTGTTTGCCCTTGAGCGAGTGTGAGTGTGTGATGTGAGGAAACAAGGGCAAGCACAATCTAAAAGCGATCATTGTGAGAGAGATAAAACCATGTCTATAAAGCTTCACTAAGCTATAGATGATTTTCAAAATATGAAAAACTTGTGAATAAATAAATGCATAAATGCCTTCATGAATGATATAAAATTGCTTAAAATATACAAATTTAAAAAAAATGAAATTTAAAGATAAAAAAAACTAAAAAAAACAACAAATAATAAACAATTTAAATAAAAACAAAAAAAAAAACAAATGAAAAAACCATTTTCTTGAGGATGAATGAATTCCTATTTTGAAATAAAACAAAAAGAATAATTGTTGTGAGAAAATGAAGGAAAATTAATTAGTGTTTTTTGTGAAAAAGAAAAAGAAAATACATTAAGAAAAAAAATTCACCTTGTAATTAATTCGTTTTTATTTAAATTTCAAATTGCAAATTCATATTTTATATTCAGTTAGATATTGATGGGAGAGATGAGTTGATAATTAAGAAATCTTTGCATTTTTGCATGGCCGTTAAAATAATTCATTTCTTAATTTAATTAAAATTTTTTTGAAAGAAATTATGAATTAATTAATCAATAGCTAATCAAAGCTGCTGATTTTTAAATCCCCTCAGATGGATTATTGGGGATTTCTTGAAGAAATTTCTTTTTAATTTTAAAATTCCTTGTTTTTATTAGTCTTTTTTTTCTTCAAGCATAACTCATCTTGAGCTCAAGGAGATTATTTTATGCAATCACAGTAATCAAAGAAAGAACAGGGATTATTGACATAAATTTCCCATCTGTTGAAAGGTTGGTGGATTAGAAGAAAAAATAAACTAAAAAATAACAAAAAACAAACAAAAATTTACATTATTTGTGTCAAATAACGCAAAAACTCTCTTAGTAGAAATAGAACCAACAAAAACATCAAAAATATAAAAGGAGGAGGTTTCTTCTTTAAATGTTCGAACCACATGACAAGTTCTTTAACAAAATACAGTTAAACGGTACCATCTACGAGAGTGAAGGTGTAGTCGTCAGCGAGGTTATGGAGACATCTCTTCGTCGCAGGTTTGCTTTGATTGAGCGGTCTACAACAGATGAAAATGAATACTCTCAACTTCAAAGAGAAATCATTGCTTTTGACAAAATAAATTCCCCTTATGTCTTGAAAATACATCGATATACATATGATCTACTTCTCTCAGAGGAAACATTCGAAGTGCAGGCTTTTAAAAAAAAGAATCCTAGTGCTGATAAAAAGATTTACAAGGTGATTATGCTTGTAGATTACTTCACAACAAATCTGTAATTGTGGATAGAAAAGAGAAAAGCAACAATCGAGAAACATAATTCTTAACTTTCTAATACTGTCTATTCAAAAACAAATACCAGAAAAGGCCTGCCTCAATATGAATTCTGCTCTATCTTCTATCAAGTCGCAGAAGGAATAGCTTAGGTATGATAGAAAGATTGATAATCATAATTAAATAGCTTTTGTTACACTTGAATTATTGATAGTCATTGTTCTAAATTATTTAAACTCGCAATTAAGTTTTAACTTTATTAATTTATTGGTTGTTTGTTTTTCAAATATTAAGGTCTACCTGTAAGAGAATCTTAGATGCAGCCAAACATCCTTGAAAGAGTACACATGTGATGTCGATGTCACAACTCAAAATTTTGTTGTGAATGAAACTGCAGGATTAGATGGGAAAGTCAAGTTTGTTCCGATTAAATTCTTAGCATTTTATACCCCTGAAAAAAAATATAAACGAATGGAATCTCTCTTCGCGAATTAAGAAAGACATACTTTGAAGAGGAGATAGACTATTGAAATGCATAATATGTGGCTAAAAGGGGGATAAATGAATAGGCCTAGTTCGACTTTCTCAAATTTTTCAGGCATATCTTCTTCTTCATTTTCATAAACTTCCTTTTAAACATCTGAAAAACTCAAGTTTGGATGTAATCTCGCAATTGAGGACCTTCAATCAAAGTATCTTAGACTTATTCTTGATATTGCATTATAATTAGGACATCTTCTGTGTCCTTCTCCTCAGCCGCTTACATAATCAGGATAACCTCTCAGCTCCTATACGAACAGCCTGCTGATTGAAGTTTGTGGAAATTACAAGAATCTTTCAAGTATTCTGCAATCTCTTGCAAACAAAAGCAATCTTACACTTGCTAGTCTATGCACAAACTTGCGTCTAGTGAATGAATAGGAATTTCAAGAACAGTCGCCTATTACTAGCATTGATTATGGAAATGCTAAAAAACCTAAACTTAATAAATAAACGAGTATCCTAACAGCTTCAACAGCTTCATTCACAGATATTTCAAATTATTCATAGAATTCCTTTAAGTTAATCGGTTCAACTTCTCCGTCAGATTAAAGAAGGTCTTCCTTATGCAAATACTTCCCAAGGAAAACTTAGTCTATGATCAAGAATCCAAGTTTAACCAGCAAGAACAATTCCAGTTTAAAAATCCCAAATACAGCGACAGAGATTTTAGACATCGAGAGAGTATCAGAGAAAAAGCCTCTCCGATTCAAAGGATTAGTCTTCATGAAGCCTCATTCCAATGAAATCAACATACTTCATGTAGGCTAGAAATTAAATGCCTATCTCGAGACAATCTCAGTTATTTCTCCTGAAAATTTCACTGCTCCCGATCTAAGTCAAGTAACTTTGTTTCCAGGGCCGGGAGAATTCAAACTTCTTATAGTTGGCGGCAGAGATAGTAAATCATGCTATGAATACCACAACATCTACGAGGGAACTTTACTTCAAAAGAAAAATATGCTGGCAAATTTCGAGAGACACAGTTTTGGTTTCTGCTCAATTGAAAAAGATTCTAAATTGCTTGTTGCAAGTGGAATCAAAGATGGAATGATTTCAAGTTAAGCTGAAATGTTTGATTTAGTCCAGAATGAATGGTATAAGATATCTAATGTCAATTATCCTACAGCAAACTCAACGCTTTGTGCGTTTAACAAGCATTTCGTGTATAAATTTGGAGGGATCGATCATAATGGAAAAATATGCTGCCAAATTGAAAGATATGATGTGCACTTAGACATATGGAATCCAATTTAATATGATCTAGATTCCTGTCTTTAGCAAACTAGAGTACCATTTGCTTCTAACATGCTAGCAATTCAGATAAATCATAATCAAATGATTCTTCTGGGAGGAGAACACTGCAATAGTTCATCTTTCTTCTAAAAAAAAAATGAAATATCTGAAAATCAATTACAATAACGAAAAATAGTATTTATCCATGTGGATAAACTTGATCACCATGAGCTCTTTCAAATCCAATAACTCGGATAGATTCCTGACTGCTCTGCAGGGCCAATTCTACCATAATAGATAGCGATATCTGATTAGGAGGTTGTGTTTTTTTAGAAGTAAACATATCGTCAAAACACAGGGAGATTACTTTGGTTTTCTGCTGAGCAAGGTATCAGAGATCTACGCCGTAATGATATTCGATATTGAGAATCACTTTTACAATAGTTACAATATTCATATAAAAATATAAATGTTTAGTATACATTCTTTTAATAGTTAAATAAACAAAAATAAAAAGTAACTTCGATTGAAAAATTACCCAAAAAAGGTAGCAAATCAAATTATTTTGGTAGTACCAACTTCAAGACAGTCCCCACAAACTAAATCATTGAAAGAATCAGTAATTGAATGGTGATCGTGTCTCCAGTAAGAAAATATTAATTTATTTCGTTTCTTTCCATAGATTAATAATCTCCCGATTATTAAGTGTTTACTGTGATTAAATTTTGATGGGATGCTTGTTCTTACACAAGAATTTGGAGTCTAAATTTTTTTTATTTCTAATGAAAACAGAAGTTAAGAAATAAGAAATCCCATGAATTCATGTGTGAAAAACGCAAATGAAGAAAACATGAAATGATAGGAAAAGTTGAAGAAAAATATTATGAAAAATATTCAGAGGAAGTGATAAATATGAAAAGTTTAGGGGAGTACTAGAATTATTTAATAAGGAAGAAGGAGATGGAATCATAAAAAGAGATTATTATCCATTGGAAAGTAGGAAAGATATAAACAGTTGTCCGTGTAATTGTAGGTTAGGTAGATTGTGTTTCTAAGGGAAAAGGCAGTAAAAGCGATCTATTATTATTAGATCACAATAAGAGCGCACGAGAGAGAGAGAGTTTAGTTCTCATTGAATAAAAATTGTAAATTTTTTTGCTTCATTATCCTTAACTTTCTATTCTACGTCTGAAAATAAGAGTACTCCTATCAACTGACTAAAGCCTAGGAGCAGGAAACATGCTCAACCTCTACTCAAAAGGAATGTGCTAACTTTCTACGAAACTCTTCCTCGCTAACACGTACTCTAGCGAAGCAGGGTGCTGAGAGTTTTTCAAAATCAAATCCTGGTTCGATCTATGAGCAGAATGAGGGAGATATGTACCTGTAGTTTTAGTGAATGTCGGTTGCGTTATAGCTCCTCCATACGCTGAATACGCTGAACCCGTGCATAATTGTTTGTGAGAATTAAATTAGCGAGGAACAGAAGATGGATTCTTGTGGTCATCATTACTGATATGCGTCAATGAGCAGATCCTACGAGGGTCATCTTTAGATTAAAATTGCAATTCACTCTCTCGATATTTCTATGCGGCTTCTTATTCCTTTATATTTGTGGTATGCTTCACTTTCTGTGTTGTTTTGTGTTAATCTTTACCTGAAACACAACCCATTTTTGTCTAATAATTATGCACTTTCCTTCCCTACTCTTTTTGATCACAAATTGTTTCTTTTTTTTATTTATTTTAAACTGTGAACTTTTCTTTAGTTATTGTTACTTTCAAATCTTTTAAAATGAATTACTAACCCCTGGTTTCCAGCAAAATACTCTGTCATATGTGATCTGTTATCCCAAAAATACCAATAATATCGAAGATTCTAAAAATATTGGTTAGTGATCGCTTTATTGTTTATTTGTGAAAAGTGGATAAAGTTGGTTGGGGGTCTCACTTATTAATCGATTCCCACATAAATCTTCAAGTATCTATTCCAGAAAGAAGAAATTGATAATTAAAAAAATTTGTATTAAAATACTATCTATCTTCCAATCATGTTGTGCTCGATTATTAACAAATTTTGCTCAATTATTCATACCCTTATTTTTGTAATACTATTTTCTCATATTATTGATACACTTCGAAGAATTCAGATCTTTCTGTTACAAATACTTCAATAACCATCTTTAAAGTTAATAAAGAACTCAAAAGGACAAACTTTGTGTTTTTTGAACTTAATACCATGAGGATAAAAATATTGTTTATTGATTACTAAAAACTAATAAAAAATTCCCTAATATATAAATATATTCAACAAGAATAAGATTAAAACAGATGAAACACTCTAGTGTTTTTGTAGGTGGATATGAGAAAATAAGCAAAAATAAGTATGGAGATGAGTTAATAGTGTCTATTCTTTCCAATATTTATAACTTGAGGAATGCCAATCGATCTTACTTTTTTTCAAAAATTCAACGAAATACCTTGTCAAATATTTTAGATTATTGTGAGCTGTTATCAATGGCTAATTATTTTTCTTTTTTTCTTCAAGAGTAACCACAATTTTAAGGCTTGATTTTTAGACAACTATTAATTAAGTGGATGTTTTTCGTTTCTTTTTAAGCGGGAAATTTCATATTACAGTTATTTTCTTTTGGAGGGAAGGAATTTACTCTCAATCTGGAAAAATTTATTGATTTATCTACTACCTATTATTATTAATTAATCTCTGCATTGCTATGGACTATGCTTATCCAGTGATTTTTACATTTCTTGAAGAACCGAATTAATTAACTAACTTTTAAAGGTTACTACTTTAAATTTATAAAACTTTATCTCAATATTGCATTTTCTTTCTAATGCTCTTTTTTAACTATCCTCAACATTTGATATTTCAGATTCTTAATTCACAACATTCTCTGTGTTTTTCTATTATTTTTTCAATTATTAAGTTTTTTGAAGGATAATTTGTTTTTTTCATCTTTGATAATTTCCAAATGAAGAAAGAGTTATTTTATTAATGACTCTCTATGGATTATTTAAAGATCTAGTTTCTGATAAGGGAGAAAGACCTGAATTGGAATGAATATTGCTAGGACTCTCTCTATCTCTACGAGTTTTTAACGAACTATGGCTGACATCTAAAAGGATAAATTTTTCATCTTTGCCATTCACAAAGACTGTTTGGTCTCTACGATACTTTGTTTCTTTCAGAGGATTAGATGTTGGAAGAGATGAATTATTAAGAAAATGAGGCAAAGAACCCTTTGAAGGCATATTATGCAGGAACACTTTAGAGTATATCTCTTCTATTCCAAGTGGGAGACCATCTCTTTTACCTAAATATGCTGATTATCTTTTGGGTTATTATCTTGGTTTCGGTGCTGAGCAATTGCCCATTTTTGAAATATTCACAGAGAATAATTAAAGATAATTATTTATTTTTGAAAGAAATTTTATTATTTTTTGAATATCCAGCCAGTTGTATTTATTAGGATTCGAAAAAAAAAGAGCAATTTCTCATGAAATAATTATGTTCTATTCGAGGTAAATATATTTAATCCTTACAGTTAGTTAAAGTATGACGAAGGAAGAGGGTCGTATGCTTCAAAAGTAAGAGAGAGAAATACTTTGTTCTTGAGATACGTCCTTCAAAGAAAGTCTTTTTTAAAGTCCAGTAATTTAGAAAAGAATCAAATTTTCTTGGAAAGAAATGCTAAGCACCAGTAATTCTGTCAGTTTTTTGACGTCATTCGTTTTGCGAGTATCATCCATGGAATTTATTAAGAATATTCATTCTAGGAAGGGAAAAAATATGATTTTGTTAATTAGTCTCTGATTGATTGGCCCTTCGAATTATCCTTCGAATGATTCCCCAGCTTTCAATCAGTGTAAAGAAATATTAATCAAAGTTTTTAATCTCAAGCGATGAGCTTAAATGATATTAGTTTAGAAGATTCTTTAAGGTAAAAAAGAGCATTTGTTAGTTGTTATGAACTGAAATATCTCTTATAAAAATGTCAATAATACCTGCAGCTTTTTTCTTTCTTAGAAAGAGGATCTGTTTTCTTTGATCATCTAGATTTACATGGATAAACTATGCATATGAATAGAGTAAGTTAAAAAAATACAAGAGATTTCGATTAGTTCTTAATAATTGTTCTATTCCCAAAAAATCAAAAAAGAAAGACAAGAAATTCCATACAGGTATATGTATTCTTCTTTGAGTTACTCCCCTTATCTTTTTTATGAGGCTCACAGAGCTTTTACTTAAAAATACAGATCATAAGCTAGTTATAATTATTATGAACAGTGGATATATTGAAGATTATTGTTAAGTTGGAATGGGGATAAATAAATATCTGAATAGATCTATTTTTAAAGTGTGTTGCAGGAATCGATTTCTATTCTGACATTTTGAGGTCTCATTATCATCAAAAAGAGGGGGGAAAGGTGAGGTCTGTAAAATAACTAAATTTGATTTTTAGAAGTAATCAATAGCTTTTGTAATCAAAGCGTTCTTCGGAGGTTTGTCTCTTATTTTGGATTGTAATAAAATCGGCAAGCTGATTATTTTTTGTTGCCAAAATTAGAGACAAAGTTATTCTTTGTCAAGTACAAATCTAATCTCAAAAAATAGGTTTTGTCTCTGTTTTTCTTACAAAACACATGCAGAGAGTTTAAGATAATTTACTAATTGTTATTTGAGATTTTAAGTGCATTCAAATAAAAAGAGTTAAACAATTTGAACCAAGGTTTTAAACCAAAAAAGGGTATGATCTTTGCAAAAATCCAAGATTATTGGTGAAACAATACTGGCTATGTTGGTTTCGTTATTTGAAAGTAACTTGACTAATTAATTCAAGATACGGCAACGTTTGACGAAGAATAATAATTGTATTTTTTGATTTTTGATAATTTATTTTTCATTCACCCAATTTGTATTGCTTTAACCACAATGATTAGAAAATAACTCATTAAGAACTTTAAGAGCTATTATTGCTTTACTCGTGAAATACAAACCTGCTTACAGATTTTTCTGAATTCTTCTACTTTGGGCAAGCAATTCAAAAAAAAAATTTTTAGAAGAGTTAATAATAATAATATCTAAAGATCAAATATGTTGAATAAAAAAAGAAGATTTTAATTCTCCTAGATTGCTTTAATGATGAAAGAAAATTTCTTCTCATTTTAGATTTGGGATTGAAAAAGATAAAAAATTCTTAGTAGTTTTTAATTTGTTGTTATTGTTGTTCTGTTTTACTGCTGAAATTCATTTTAAAATGCGTTAAATAGAGTGATGTTGTAGCTATTTATCTATTTAAAAGCAAAAAGATATTGTTTGATTTTCAATGGGGGATGGATGGATTTGTTCAAAGATTCTTATTTTAGAGAACCTTCTTTCTTCACAGTAATAACTATTTTAGCTTTTTAAGAATCTCAAAATCTCTTCAATACTATTGAGGAGAAATATCACTCCTCTGAAAAAATTCAGAAATAATTAATTGAACATGGATTAATAAAAAAAAGGTTTAAATTAACTCAAATACAAAGTGAGAGTTCACGACTATGCATAAATAATCAGTGCACCTTGATTGAGTCTTTTTTTATGGAATAGGAAAATTAAAAAAGAAGCGCTATTAAGAGCCTAATATTTTTGTCTGTTTGTTCATTTGTTTGCTTTGATAATGGGGGAATACTAAAACACTAATAAACCATTTAGGATGGGTTTTTTTGGAATTTTAAGTCTTACCCAAATTCAATATTTTTTACTAATATTACTCCCAAAAAATTAGCTATTTACCTTATTTTTACAAGTGAAAAAACAAGCGGGATAGCACACATAAATGCAGTGGGGAAGATGGGGAAAAGGGAGAGCCTTTCGTTTATTTGTTTTTTTTGTTGCTTTGTTTCTGTTTAAAAATTATTTACTTTTCCTCATCTTACTATAACTAATAAAAATCGATTTAATAGAAGTATCATTCATCACTATTATTACTATTATTAACAAGAATAAGAAGAAAAGTAAATGGAGCAACCAAATCAAGTTTAAAACGCAATCCATAATGAAAAGCAGAATATTTTCGCAAGGAGAAAAGATAAACTTCTTAGGCATGCGGAAGTAGAACTTTTCAAAGCAAGAGAAATGGTACCACTGATTTCGCTCGCCGAACTTCACAAGGTATATTACAGATGGAATGCAAGATTAATCTTTTTAAATATGTATCAATCAAGCTTTGTTATTCTGTTTTACAAGTAAGCGAGTAAAGTAGGAAAAGAAATAATTGATGAACAATCAGACTCAGAGCTACCTATGGCATGTCCCTGCTGCGGAAAGCATATCAAGAAACAGTAATTGAGCCTTCACTGCAATAACCTTGATCTCTCATTCCTTGGTTCTGGATATCCTATGTACTTTGAGTTCATGGGGTTCTGCGTGATTCTGCAAGCGATTTTGCTTTTTGTGAATGGTTTCTTCGGGATTCTCACCAACAGCATATTTGGTTCGGAATGCCTTACATAATCAGAGATCGACTCTTTGCCTGAAGATCAAGTAAAATTTTAATTTATTCTTTTTTTTTGATTCTACTTAGTAATAAAAAGCGTATTTCCACATTGAATAATTTCTTAACTTTTTGTTGAAAAGAAAAATAATTAATGCTACAAGAGCTGGGTGACCATCCTAAGCCTTGGAAACAAGAAGTCTTAGCAAGAACTCATGCAAACCTAGTCATTCTTGAATGTTATCAGCATATTTATAATAATCATAGCATTTTAACGTTTTCGCCTTAAGCAGCGCTAAATCGACATCGACTGTGATGAAAATGTTATTTCAGCCAATGATTACACTGCTTTATTTTCGAACCTACCATCTTCCTTGACTTCCTCTATGAAATAGCTAAATAACAATGAAAGTGAATAACAATAATTCTCTGAGCAACTTAGATTGCACTTCTAAGATAATCTTGTCCCTGGATAGAAAACAGAAATAATAAAAGTTGGACTTTGCTTTAATTGCGATGAAATATTTGAAATCGAGTAGCGCATCGAAACCTTGACACTACATAAATAAGCGTTATTGATAGCCAAGATGAAAACTGAGAAAGTAGAAAATCAGCTAATTGTCTGCTAGCAGTAAAAAAAGGTCAAAGAAAAGAAATATTGCTACCATCTTACACCAGAGTTTATCAGAGACAACTTTACAGGATATGCTTATGTTATTTTCTAAAAAGAAGAAGGTAAATGAAGATTGAGTTCAAATGTTAGTTTATAATTTCACACATTTAACAGCAATAAGCAGTAAATATTGTTTTTTGTAAAAAAATTTTCCCCAGATAAAGAAGCTGTTATCAAGAAATATTAAAAGTATTCCTTCCTGGAGAGAATTCTGTTTATGAAGAAAAGCGAAGAATTCAAAGTTAACGAGAATATCATTAAAATCGAATAAGCAGCAGATCCGAATAACATTTATTGGAGGAATTTAAAATTTAGTCCCTTAGAAAAGAATATCAGGAAAGCAATTTGCTATACCATCACTATTTTAAGTTTGTGTGGATGTTTAGGCATCATTTTAGGACTCAGCTATGCTTAGAGGAAATTAAACTCAGATAAAGAAAGATTTTCAGTTTCTTTGGTGTCTATTGCCATTTCGGCTTGTATTGCAATTCTTAATCCAATTCTAAGAACCCTCGTTACATTAATCGCTAAGTAATTCAACAGATCACTTTATGTTGTTAATAATAAATTCAGAGAACGAAATGTTTTTTTTTAAATCCAACAGAAAAACAGGATGCACCACACGTACATCTGTCTTTGTTACGGTTGCTGCTTGCTCATCAGTTGCTTAGTTTATGAATTCAAGTATCATTTTGATTCTGATTCAACTGTTCATCACTCAAAAAGGGTCTATTTATGGAAGAATCTTTGGATCAGGTTTAAATTTTCATTTTTATTTTTCGTAATATTAAGATTGATTTTATTAAATATTTTTGTTTTTTAATCTTGTAAAACAGGAGGTTTAGCACTAAACGTGAGTACTGTCTTCATACTTTAAATGATAGCGACAAATGTAGTGAAATTTCTTAATATTCCCTATCTGTTAAAGGAATTAATTCGCAGAATCCTTCAAAGATTCTTCAAATATTTTACGAAAATCACATAAAGTCAACTTAACAGGTAAATTTAAGAATTATTATGGTGATTTGGTCCATTAATTATACTTTTTGGCTTGTGTTTATGAAGCATTTTTGAAGAATATGAGTTCAGCATAGAAGACGAATATGGCTTCAATATTTAAGTTGTTTACTCAGCTCTTTTTTATGCTCCCGTTTTTCCAATCTGCCTAGTTTGGGGAATTCTTACGATTCTTATCAAGACGTACGTTGATAAAGTAAGCAAAATCATAAATATTCCTGCGTAAATGTAGATTCCCTCTGAGCATAATTTTCTGAAAATTCTACGAAATGATTTTTTTAGTTCGCGTAAAGAAATATTTTTTATTTTGAAAGTATAATTTGATCAGAAAATCGACTGTGAAATTCAATCCAAGTCTCAATCTTTGTCTTCAAATGACTGAAATGCTCGAATATTGTCTTCCTTTATATAGTCTCGGAAATATGTTTGCTTTCATCTTCATCAGCCAAGGTGAAATCAGTACAATTGCAATATTTGGATTCTTAGCAGGCTTAGCTCATGCGTTTCTCCCCATGCAAATGGTGAATGAAAAATTGTTTGTACTCCGATAAAGACTACCAAACATCAAGACATACGATGAAGTTCGAGATTTCCTGAATATTGTATGAACTTTGTAGTCTTTTTTTTCATTACTAATAACCCTCTTAAAATAGGATTATGACAGAGAAAACCCAGTAATACGAGACATCGCAATTGAGGAGCATATCAACTCTCTTAAATTCAGAGAAACAAATAAAGTATTATTATCTTTTTCTTTTTTGATTGATGAATAATAATCTATTTTCTTAATAAAAGAAAGACAACTCGATGCTAGAAAAAAGTAGAGTCGAGAAACCCAATAACAACAACAACAACAATTTGGAATCAGATTTATTAGTTTCCAATTTTAATTCTGCCACGAGGAATCTCGATTCTCTCAAAAACGAAGCCGGCTAATTAAAAAACGATTCCATTAATCCAACTTCTCCTTATCGATAACAATAGGGATAGATGGTATTTTCTCTCTTTAAATCCTAATTAAAATCTAATTTAACAGACAACAATCACGAAAACTCTATCAATAGTAATAATAACTAGATAGTCAGTTTAAAATAATCCATTAACAATGATGAAGAATATAAAGAAACCTAAAAAATTATTCAAATCGATACCAGCTCATCCAAAGAAGATAATGGGAATAATAAGAACAACAGCGACTATCAAAACAAGGATGTTTTCTTAAACCTTTGTAACACTCCTCAACGAAAATACTCCTTAGAAATAAGTGAGCCTTCTCCTTTTTATTCAGAATATAAAATGTCTTCGTATTAAAAAAAGCAAACTGGATTGCTAGAGAACACAAAGTTATAAAGCAATGTCGAAGACGACATTGAATAATAGCAGAAGTTGAATGAACAAAAATATCAATAAAATTTTGATTTAGATAATTATTCCTCGAATTCGAATTGTCTTCAAAAATATGAAAATGAAAAAATAGATTTAAAAGCACAAACAAAAGTTAAGAAGATTCCAAGTATGGTTAAGGAAATTGAGAATGTTGTTGATATTTTTAATGAAGGAACAGAATCAGATGAAGATGGGTAGCAACTTGAATTGAAAATAAAAGGAGTCAATCTTAAAATATCATGATGGAAAGAACTCTTAACTATGAAGAATGAAACTGCAATGAAATATAAAAAATTCTTTATTTCATCATTAATTTTTATTTATTAAATTCACAACACTGAAATAATCATTAATTATAATGCTTATGATGTGATCTGATATGGAGAGACCTTTTAAAGAAAACAAGTGATTTTCATATCAATAATATGTTTAAAAAATACTACAACAAGCTATGATTTTTTTGTTTTTCAGCATCATTATTAATAATTAAATGTAATCAATCTGCAAAAGAAGAAAGGAAGGGAGGTTTTGGTTTTTAGTTGAGGAACTGATAAATTGATAAAAAATACCCAATCGATCTTTGAGATTAAATGTTTCTCAAAAGGTTTGCCTTTTTGATTGGATTTTAAAAAGAGGGATATGAATTATCCCAAATAAAGAGCTATCCTTCAAAAATGAATTTGCGACATTAAAAGGTTGTTGATTATCAGAATTTAATGCTATGAGGAAAAAAGTAATTTTACAAAAATACTGGGGAGAGAGAAGATCATCTGAGTCTTCTTGGAAATAATTGAGATAGTTTGTTTTTAGAGTCGAGTCTCTTCATCTTTCTCCTCTTTCTTATTTTTTCAAAGTGCATGATTGTCGACAAATCTGAGATCTCTTTGAAACTTTTAAAACCTAGTAAATAAATTCTAAATTGTCTTGACAAATTAAGAAGGTTTTTTGATGATCTTGATGTAAAGAAGATACTAATACAATCGACAAATAAATTGTAATGGGTGGGTCTAATTTGCAAAAAATATGAAAAATCAATAATACTTAAAATAAAACCCATTAATAATAAGAAGAATAGAAGAAAAAGGAGGAGCTAATAGACTAAATTCCTATCTTTATTCCTGTAGTATCTAAGGCAGTTTCAATCAACTAATATTTGAGATAAGTTTCCATATGTTTGATGATTCTTTTTTTTGGAACTTTAATTTTTTTGAAAATAATTAATTTAATCATTCCTCTTACTCCAAAAGAAATAATTGTTATGTTCGTAAAACTTCAGTTCATTTCATAAGTTTGCAGCAAATTTGCCTAAGAAAGCTCTCTCCAAGCAAGTTGATTTCCCCACTTGAATTTCTACTTATAATTCTAAGTAAGGGGCTATCTATTTCCTTCACAGATTAAGAGCTAATCGAAGCTGATTTTCTTATGAATAAATCTTTCAGCATGTTCTCCTTAGGAACTAATTTGGTGAGGAGATTCAAAAATCTTTAAATATTTTGGAGGTATTCCAATTGAAATTGAGATATATAAAAGGCTAGATTTAGGATGGAAAATACTCAAAGAGATTCACAACAAGTGAAGCAAATGTTAATTAAATTCTTATTGTGTTAAGATCACTCGTTAATTTGCCAGAAGAAGAAAAAGAAAATATTATTAGTAGCGCTATCTTATTTTTATTCTTAAGAAGAGTCCCTTTCTAATACTATCTCCCATAATACTCGACTTTTAGATAAAATGGAGCGAATCAAGAGTCTTACTAATCAGGTAACTAAACAAGACACTAATAATAAGCTTTATCAATAGTAACCGCCTTAAAGAAAGAGCTTATTACAATCTTAAAATGAAGAATTGAATGGTAATGATAACTCAGCACTTCTATGGAACTTTAAAAAGTAAATGAGTATGATCCAACACTACAAATCAATGATGATGATCGCAATCGACCCTAAATACACTGAGAAATTCATTGAAACTCCAACAGCTAGGCTAGGCGATTACGCAGCTTAAAATCTTAAATCAACTGATCTTTATTTATACAAACTTGATTTATTACACCCTAAATCACCGAATGCTAAATCTCCTAAAGAAGGATGGTTCTTTCTTAGAATACCATTCTCGACTGATGAGTATCTCCGATTTAGATTCTCAAATATCGATAGCACTACGACAAGAATTGGAAAAATACTTGAATTAATGGATTATTGTGCTGGAATTGCGTCTTTTAGGTAAATAAAATTGTGATTATGTTTTGAAAGCATCAAATTATTTTTATAATTTGCTCACAAAGACATATTCAAAAACCTGATGGCACAATGCCAGTCTCCGTCGTTACAGGAAGTCTTGATAATGTGCGTTTCTTTTAAAAAATACCCGTCGATAAGGATCTCTACGTGCAAGGATATCCTACTTGGATTGGTAGTTCCTCCATGGAGGTTAGGATTGATCTTTATGGAGAAATCAATGGAACGATAGATACAAAGTATGTTCTCTATGGATGTGCTTTCTTTTAAATGGTAGCTAGGCCCACTAAGACTTAACCTCACTATTAAATTCCTCGACTTGAATTCGATGTAAACGATAAATACTCTTTATAAAATGCATTTTAATGAATTATTTCTTCAAGTAAAATATTAATATTTGGATGGTTTGAATCTTTTTTCGTTTTCTTAGGATGATGACGACCGTGAAAAGTGTTAATTAAGATGGGAGCTGGGTAAAGCACATCAGCAAGTTAGACTCCATTAAAAAACTGATAATCTATTCAAAAATCCACCAACAGCTGAGGAATCAATTGAACTGCATAAATTATGGTAAGACAGCAAGGCATCTCCGTAAACGATTGCAAGAATCAAAGATACTAACGCGTTTAAGCAGATTGTGATGCACCACTAAGATAAAAACATTTACTCAATGGTATTTGGAGGAGTTGTACTCCGTGAAGCGTATGACTCTGCGTTCTCAGCTGTATATCTCTTTTCTGGAGAGGTAACTATGTCTAATTAAATATATTGATTCTATTTTTCGGCTCAAATTAGCCAGCTTTCCATTAACATTTTGAATTATTTTATTTCCTCATTGAATCTAGGAGCCAGATTTATTTCACATAGATGATGTAAAGTTCTTAAAAGGTGTTTAAATTGGCAGTTTAGTAAATTATCATGCTCAAATCACCTACACTGAAAACCATCTTGCACATGTTAAAGTTATAATCACCAAAATTGATCCAAGTGAGCATCTTAAATTCTAAAAAACCACCGAAGTACACTTAACAATGTTCTCAAAAAAAGAACTCAAACCAGTTTATCCAAAGACTTATGAAGAAGCAGTAGACTATCTTGATGGAAAGAGAAGAATTACTAGAATTTCTAATAGTCTATGAAAGAGTTATCAAAATGCACATATCCTTTTGCAAAATAAAAGTGAAAATAGAGGTTACACAAGATAATATGAGTTGTTTTCAGTATTAAGCATATCCATTGAAAAATGTTTAAGTGTTTATTTAGCATTAATTACGCTTTTAAGAAGAAGAGAGGGAGGGGGAGGTTTTAACTGAAAAGTAGAAAAAGTAAAAAAAAGAACAAACTTTCTCAATTTTTGGCCTTTTTTTCAATTTGATTATTGTCTTATTTTGTTATCGAATCTATTTGGTTAATCAATCAACCTCCTCCATTGGTATTTCTGGAATAAAAATTAATTAGAGGAAGCGAATTTCTAAAGAATAAAAAAATCATTAATTTCTATTGTGCTTTTTTTTCTTCTTCCAAAAATGAACTATCCCTCTAATATAAAGGTAATACCGCCAAATCAGCAGGCTCCATTGAGTTCAGAAGATATTCGAAATGCTCGTGATCAGATTGCGTAAATCATGAAATCAGGATCTAAATTGTAGAAGAAGAAAAGTAGTGATTCATATAACCAAGGATAACCTGAATAATGGATGCCACTTGAGTCAGAACCTGCTTATGAGGATGAAATGCAAGACTCAAAGCACCAGCATGTTATACAAAACAATAAAACAATCCCGGATGTAAGAAATATATTTATAAAATAGCAAAAAGTTATGTAAATTTTAAAATCTGAGAATAGTAGTGCGCGCACTAAATTACAAATATGATAAATTGTGATTGCAAATAATTTTATTTACTAAAAAAGGAAGGATTTGCTTCTTAGACCTAATATCTTATGCAAGACATCATAAGTTCGATGAAGGATTAGGAAATATAAAACCAGTTGAAGATGCTCACTGACTAAGAAATATCTAAACAAATCACGAACATGGATTTCAAGAATATGATAAATCGTATGCACTAAGGTATTTCTAGCGAATAACAATAACTGATGTAAAAAGGAGGAGGTGGAGTATTAGGGTTATCTATTCCTCAATTCATAAATATCGCTGATAAGAGTCCTTATTCAGAGAGAGCGAAAAGTAAATCGCCTGTTATATCTAATAGATCTAAGCAAGTCATGGATAGAAAATAGCAGTTAGGAGAATACAAACCTATTTATGATAGACTCGATGAAATTAAATAGCATTCTGAAGCAATGAAACAGAGAACAAAGCTACTTTATCCTAAAATAGAAGAACCTATTCCTTCTTTTCATCCGGAGATTAACAAAAACACAAACAAGATTTTAAAGCGATAACGGAGTCGAATTCACAGCTAAAATAATGAAGAAGGATGGGAAATCTTCCTGTAGGATGTCAAAGAATGGGAAGTGAGGAAAATATCGAATATTCGTGTTCTTCAAGCTGAAAAGGCATTTGCGTGCAAATAATCTCACCCTTTCTAACCAGTTATCAACCATTAGATAAATGAAAAAGTAAGGAAATGACGATTTTCTTAACAAATAAAAAATGACAATAAATGAAGCAGTTAACAATCTTTTGAATTGGAAATTTTTAGCATATTTTTGGTTATTTTTTCAAGATAGATAATGGTTAAAAAGAAATTCCTGACGTTGTAGACAGACTTTATGCAAGAATGAGAGACAAAAGAGAGAGAGATAAAGAAAGACTCTAGCAGGTTATGTCATTGTCTCCTTTCACCCCAAAAATTGACGCGAATTCAGAGAGATTATTTTCCAAGGTAACAAAAATCACAAATAGAATCTCAAGACAAAACCCTCTATCATCTTTGAAAAGCTTATTTTTATTATTTTCAGATGAACAAAGGTGAAAAGAAAGCCGTTGAAGATAGATTATTGAAAAAAGAATACTTTATTCAAAGCAAGAGTTTACGACACGTTAAAAAGTCGCCAACTTCACCAATATAATATGATGAGATGAGCATTGGAAAAAAAGGAAACAGCAATAATAGTTAATAATTAGGTATAATTTTAGAATCTGATCATTTAGACTCACCTCTTTAGCAAAATAATAACTTAAACAAGAGTATGAATAACATTGACTCAATCATGCAGATGGTTAGGCGTACTGGATCAATTATGAATGTTGGTACTGGAAATAATTAAAGCAGAAAATCAAAAATGCTTAAAGTACCTTCATCTCAATAACAATATCAGTAGCAGCAGTAACAAGCTAGCTCTCTTTCAAGTAGTGGTATCTCGTATTCAGGCAGTTCAGCTGAGTAGCGAAAATAATCTCCTTTTTAAGCATCGAGTAAATAAATTCCTTTACCGAAAACGAAAGATTTGCTTTAACTACTGAATGGAGGGTAATCTTTAAGCAAATCGATGCTGAGTCCTGAGAAGAAAAAGGCTAATTTGTTATCTGTTTCAACTGATAAAATGGAACTACTTTCATAATCTATCGATCCATTTTAAAAAATTAAAAGGAATAAACCCCACAAAGATGATCTTTCCTAATCTGCAATTCCTACAATAACTGTGTAATCTCCAAGGAGTAATAGAAATTACTAAGATGAATTGAAAGGTGTAGGAGGAGCATTTGCAGGAAGTAAAAATAAAGGGGAAAATAATGGCATGAGTTCAAGTAACCTAAACTTCTTGAAAACTAAATATGAGAATAATCTATCAGAAAGTAAATCACTAGGCACAAACTAAACAAAGAATTCCCATCACGGAAAGAAAGACACAACTTCATAAGCAGCTTCTATGATGCTTGATGATCTCAAACAATCTTTGGCGTTCTCTGATATTCCTGAGCAAAATCAGCCACAACAGAAATTGCAAATCAAGCAAGTCGGCATTACTTCAGCGAAAAAAATCTTAGAAAACGAATTCACTACTGCAAAGCTTGTCAGCGATCCATCATCTACGTTTTCAAAGTAAAGAGTTCGATCACCGAAATTAAATCATTCTCCATTCAAAAATCAGTCTTTGAATTATTTCATGACTACCAATAATATCAAAGCAAACAGAGATGTGCTGCCCTAGGCGAGTAGATTTGAAATCATTAATGCATAAGTTGACATCCCACTCAGAGATATTGATAATATTAATCCAATTCCATATGGAGAAAATTTAAAATATATTATATAACTCCTCAGTAAAGCTGATCCTACGGCAGTGCAATCTCCTCCATAAGCATAAGCAATGCCACATCCATTTCTTGCTCAGAAAGACAACAATAAAAGAAATATTTCGCCAAAATCGCCAATTAAAAAGAAGTGAAAAAAACAAATGAACAAATAATATAAATAGTAAATATGTTTCATTCTTCATATCTCCGTATCCCAACATCTGAAAACATTTAATTATCTTGTAGTCCATTAGGTTATAATATATTTTACATTTGTATTTATCCTTCTGAAAACAAAAATGAAATCTATTACATATTTTGCTTTTTTTCTGGTATCCAAATGAATGATAATATGAAAAATACAAACAGTTAAAGCAATAATGACATTAAAAAAGCCAAATCATAAGATTTCCGGAAAGCATCAGATGTAGGAATCAGCTTGATGCAATTTCTCTTCGATTTCACTTTGTCCACCAGCGAGTAGCTGCTCAGCTAGTACTTTCTTTAATTAGTAGACGCAATACATTGAGTATGCGAATCCGAGGATTAGTAGTCCACCGATGGAACAGCCAACATATAAAATCAAATCTTTTATCATTAGACCATCCTTCAGATCACCTAGCACGTTATCGACCTGTTTATGTAGATAAAATAGTGAATTAATGGTTTTTTATGGAAAATATCGAGAAATCTCTGTTGGTTACTTGATCTGAAGTGAGATTGCCTGATCTGTAGACATAGAAAAATGGGATCATGACTGCTTCAGTAAGGGTATTAAAGAGCAAATCTGGTTCGTAGAGCAGCACTCCCTGCAGGTTTAGGACGATATTAAGAGCAACACCGCTGATTGGTTCGACAAGCATGTATGTCTCATCCCATTCATTAGGCATTTAGACATTCCCATCGACATTCAGGACAGTGATTCTGTTGTACATCGGTGGATTTGTGTCGAGCATGTGTGTCTTAGTATTGAATATCGGTCCTTGCTAGATGGATGTTAAGTTAATTGCATAGTCGTAGACCTACGAGAAGTACTAAATGCAAAGAATAATCAAAAAGACTATTAAAAATTAGTGAAATATAAAGATAATTGTGTAGTCTGTTACCTTTGCGTTGTCAGGGCAAACTGCTTGACTCCTAAATAAGCAACCGCTTGGTTAGAAACGATAGGTATCAAGTCCATAGACGTTCTAGACGATTTTAGAATTAGCGATGTATCCACCTTGATATAGAGTAGTAATATAAATCCCCAAATTGGTATCCTCATTGATGTTTGGCTGAAGATAAAGAGAATCAAAAAACAAAATGAAAAACAGCTCATTTTGGAGGGGGGGGGGGGCGGGGAGGGAGGGGCAATATGCTTATGAAAGCGAAATAAGATGAATAATACTGTTTTTGTTCATTACCTAATTCGCTCCAGCATCTGTGCCTAGAATCGGAATATTGCCTTCCCATGGGGATTAGATATTCGGAGGATTTGTGGAAGGATCATTAAACCCATCAAAATACGGAACTTCTATTGTTGTGTAAGAGAACCCTTCCACTTGAGTGTATTACCTCACACTGTCGACATTCCCAGCTCCTGTGTTCATCCCTTAGGATTAGTATTGATTCGCAGTCATGTTCAGATCATTGAATGCAAGTAGATATGAAGTAGATGGATCACCACCTTCTTGTGGATTCTACTCAGCGATAGCCTGAAGGAAGCTATCTGCGTATCCTGATAGCAAATCGTTAATCGGACGGGTTTAGGTTAGCTGCAATCCAGTTAATGCAGTTAAAAATCTAGCAAAAAATCATAAAAAATATTGATTTTTTATGGCCAAAATATTTGCATATTCTCTACCTAAGATAGTTGCGTAGCTGCAGCGGTTCAGTGAAAAAGTATGTCGCTGCGAAGTTATCATCGGATATGAACAGCGGTATCAACAGCGAAGACGAATATAACTTATTAAAACTCAAGAGTTAGCTAACTTAACTATCTGATAGCACCTACGCATCTGTCGCGAATGTATCGGCGTAGACTGTCTTGTAATACCCCCATTCGAAAGGGCTCGGGAAGTTCTCAGGGTTCCAAGCATTCAGAGTATTTGCTTGAGGAAACTTTCCAGGTTAAGCTAAAGCTAATATATCAGGTGGATTCAATGTGATCAGCGAATCACTCCATTACTTGTTGGCTAGCTCATAATACGAACATTTAACTGCTGCTCCTTCAGTGCATGTGTATGTGTCATGCAAACTCTTGTCGATTGCAGCAATCAACCCAGCGACGTTGGTGTTAGACGTTATCTTATAGATTAACCCTGCTGTTGTCGCAGTGTTGAAGTCAATGCAAGAAGTCAACGATAATTAGTAGATGCTGCATTCGTATAGGAACATCCAAGAGAAATTGTCCATTTTCGCTAATGGGGAGTTCTCATAAGTGCAGATTGTAGCAGGGATGGTTGCATCAGCAAGGAAGGCGTAGAATGCCTAGCAAGAAGTTACGCCTTTAGAAGCTGCTGTTGCTTACAGTGGGATTCCTATTACGACTTACGGGAGATATTCCATGGAACCATCGACAACACCGAACATCGCTTAGGCAGCGATTCCACCTAATCCAGCTGCTGGTTAACCACCTAGAGGGTTGTCTTTTCTCTCAGCGAAGATCTCCACCATGTACTAGGCATATTTCCAAAACACAAAGGCAACATCTTCTAGCACGGCAACAGCAGGGAAGAACTCCTGCGTTATACTGAATCGTTGTGCTATGGCAGTTAGACATTCAGTAGCTGCATCGGTGTCCGTAGCGATAAGAGAATCGTATTTGTTGCCCTATTCGTAGAGAAAACGAAGATTACCAATGTTCATGAGGGTGTTGGTAGTTTTAATGTAATCTTTGCTGGTAGCAGGAGTGATTATGTAGTTGAGCACGATTAAGCCTTGAAAAAAAGATTGGAAAACACAAAATGGTTAAAGTTAATCTATGTTTAGGAGGTAATAAGTCTCTACCCCAGTTAAGAGGGAACGTGATGGTTTAGTAGTGTGCTGCATTAGGTATATTCGTAGTGAAATATGTGGATTGTAAGAAATAAGATATTTCAGGGAATCCAATAGCTGTAGAGTTCATCAAAGTAATAGAAGCGACTTTATCCAACTTCGTAACTGCTTGCTGTGTCCACTGATAGGCCTTGAAAAGATAATTCAAGAGTAGTTGAGTGAGCAGAAATAATAATAATAATATTCTAAAGTTTTTTACAGCGAAACACAGGTTTTAATCTGATCCAGTAGGACAAGGAAGCTTTTTGAGTGTTGGCGCTGCTTTTGAAATTAATTAGTTTAATGCGTAATTATTCCATTTGAAGAATGAATCCATCTCTGCATATGTGATCTTGTAGTACATCGCAAGGAGTTAGTTAATTGGTTTATTAATGGCAGGAGCTGGTGGTACAGCTGCAGCCTCCTTCCATTCCATGAATGCTTCATACCAGATAGCAGTATTAGCCTTGAACCCATACATAGGATCAGTGAATAGCCAAACGTTGATGGCTTTCATGTTTGGGTTATTTGATGTCATCAGATTAAACGAAATCTAGTAAGGAATGCCTATAAGGAAAGCACCGCCGTAGATGCTGGAAACCATTTAGGAAACCATCCCATCGATGAGACCGAAGAAAGCTGTTTTTAAAAAGGGAGGAATATTGGTTTGAAAAGGAAAAACAGAAAAGTAATGTATATTAAGGAATTGTTAAGGAATATCTTTGAGTTTACTTTAAATGCCGATTTGTGCTTGTGTTGCTTGTTTTACTTAATACCAGAATCCAAGTGGACCGAGATTAGGAACTGTTTAAAGCTCTTCAGAAGGAAAAAAAAAACAAAAAAATAAGTAAATTCAAATATATTTTTCATTTGCAAAATTGCAGGGGATATGTAATATTCTCTTTATGTTAGCTGCCTTTTTGAGCCCTCTCCCGTTAGATATCTAAATTATTCAAAAAATTCCTCTTCCTATTTTCTTTATTTGGTTACAATTAATCAAACAATATTAAGAATATTTAAATCCCCTTCCTCCCCATCGCAGCTAGATAATATGCAATCACCACCTACATCCTCCCCACATCTCTCTATCAGAATTCATTGTTAAATCTTCTAACACTTAATTAGACATCATCTGATGAGCGTAATATTACGCGATTGCTCTTGCTCTTTCGTTGTATTTTTTTTTCTTTTTTTCCCTTTGAAATATTTTTTCTATTTAATATTTTTGCATATTTTATCCATTTACCTTATCCAGTTGTTGCACCTAGCGGCAGGAATTATTAATTGAACTTAAAGTCCACTGTGTCCTTTTCATTGTTATACACTGGATCGTTGAAGTTCTAATACTCCTAATATATGTACTTCTAGGATTCTTAGAGAATTGGAGTCTTCCCTCGCACGAAGAACTCCTCAGGATTTGTCCATTCGTAGAATACAAACTATCGCTGCATCACCATCCCTGTGTCGCCTGGGACTTTCCCCCATTAGTTGTAGTTATCATTTGACATGACGACTTATTGAGCTGCTTGGGTTTTGATGTAGCTGTAGAGGACAAACGGCATGACAATACCGATTGTAAGGAATAATATGCCACAGATGCCAGTTAGCCAAGAATATTTCTTGTATCGGGTTAATGCCCTCTCTGCTTATTCAATTGACATTCAGATTTTGAGAATTACTATCTTTGAGGTTTGTTGGGAGGTTATGTTGTTAGGGGTATTTTATGGAAATAAAATTGTTTTTTGTTTTTTTTCTTCAGATATTTGTTCTCGGCAAGCTAGTGGGGGGAATGGTTTCTTTTTGAAATAAGAAAATCTGATTTAGATTGAGGTTTTTCCTTTGGTTTTGTTTTGTTTTTCTGCTCAGAATGATTTTGATGCTTTGTCTTCAAATCTAATTGCCTTTATTTTCAACTGAACTTGTCTGGAATTCGAGTCATCTTTGTCTTAGAAAGTTTGGTGATGTTGTTGTATTCTTTTATTGATCTAATGTAATTATTGCATAGAATCAAATAGATTTTTCTTAAATTTGTAAGGCAATTTTGATTGAATTCGTTGATAGCTTTCTTTTATTTTCCATTCTTCATAATGTTTCAATTTTTTCTGCTATGAAGATAATATAATTGTTAATTTATGGACTATGATGGACTGAAGGTATGTATCTCATGAAATTTAAGATAATCTAAAAAAATAGTTTGAAATAGTTGATGAATGCAAAAAGAAAGAAAAAAAAAACTTGAAATTGTCCTAATTTGTGATTCCACTAACTCAATGTATTTTTTAGCCAATCCCTCAAACGTTAATCCCGAATTTCATTTTTTCTAGCATCATTGCATTATTTAAAAAAAACCTTTTCTTCTTCAATAATTTGTAATACATCCTAAATTTTTATTTAATTTTGAGTAAAATAAAGCTTATTATTTGCTTTTAACGATTTCTAATTATTTATTATTCTTAACACAGGTTTGTAAAATTTGTATTTTGTAATATTTTGACTTCTCCTTCTTGGATTTATGAGCATTACTACCAACAGTGAGAAGGGAAAGAGAATGAAAGATTTGTAAGGATAAATTATTGATAAAAATGAAAAAAAAAGAGTGTGGATTCACAGCAGAAATGAATGTTTGAGCAAAACCAAACACAAGTAACAATTATGTTTAAAACAACTTCAAGACATAAAAAGTTACCTATATTAAAACAGAATAATGATTTTAAGAAATTGTGTGATTGGTTGAATAAACTCTAAAATTAAAAAATTACTTCAGTTGGTTGGTTTAAAAAGGGAGCAGAAGAATAAGAAGATTGCAAATTTATTGGGTATTATTTATTATTTCATTAATGATTGAGAGAGAGAAATGTGCAGAATATAATTTTCATATTTTATTGTTGTTTGTATTTTATAAATTAAAAAAATGGCAAATTTATAAAGACTTATACTTACTACTTAATAATTAAAGACAAAAGCCTAAGGGAAAGAACTTTGTTTCCTACCATAAAATCATAATGTTACAATAAAAACAATTATTTTTATGATGCCTCCTTTTTAAGATTATTATTTTTATTACAGTCGTTTTTTGGGGAAAGAGTAGAAGTTTGTAAGAAAAAAAACAAAGGAGAAGTAGAAGCACTGAATAATTAAAAAACAACAATACATTGATAACTAAGTATTGCTGCACACCACAACCCCTAAGCTTTCATATTTCTATTCACTATCAAAAAAAT
>Ga0302271_10000223_pt1 | contig 53097 bp, 42 predicted proteins | sample III_Bog_N1_1_FD_198767 | JGI IMG/M metagenome (GOLD analysis project Ga0302271, IMG submission 198767) | Peat permafrost microbial communities from Stordalen Mire near Abisko, Sweden - III_Bog_N1_1 | ecosystem: Environmental > Terrestrial > Soil > Wetlands > Peat | place: Sweden: Abisko...
CAGTAGCATTAAAGATTCCTGTGGTTGTCAATTATACCTTTTCAAAAGGGAAAGTAAGACCCTCTTTAGGGTTAGGAATTTCAAATACAGTCGTATTATCACAAAATAAAGATTTTAATTATGCCCCTTTTTATAATGAATTTAATAAATCTATCCCAACATATTCAATGGGAATTGTTGGAAGAGTCGGGTGTAAATATCTTTTAAAAAATAAGCATGCTCTCTATTCTGATTTAAATATTGATTATTCTCGAACTTTAAACATAAATCAGTATTTAAGATTAACCAATAACTTATTTTCATTCTCTATGGGATATACTTTATAAAAAAGAGATACGATCACAACGTTTAAATTCTCATTATTTTTGTAAAACGAAAAAAAATATTAAACCATTTATATCTAATTAATTAATGTCTATTTTTAATACAGTTTATTTATGAAACAGTCTTTATTTTTTGTCTTATTTTCAGTAGTGACAATAATGAGCGGTTACAGTCAAAATGACTGGAAAGCAGGATATATCATAAAGAATTCGGGTGATACTGTTTTTGGAATGATAGACAACAGGGATAGTAAAGCCAATTCGAATCATTGTTATTTTCGAAAAGATGAAGTCAGTAAAACAATCCAATACGGACCAACAGAACTTGAAGGATACAAGTTTAACGATGGAAAGTTTTATGTTTCTAAAAATATAGCAGTCGGAGATTCAATACAAAAATTCTTTTTAGAGTTTTTAATTGAAGGAAAGGTGAATATCTTTCATTATCAGAATGATAGCAGTCATTTTTATTTAGAAAAGGATGGGAAATTATATGTTCTTAAAAATACAACCATCATTCAAGATATCAGGGGTACAAAATATTATATCGATAAGAAGGAGTATCTGGAAATGCTGAATACATTAATGAAAGATGCCAATATGCAATCATTGATTGATAAAAGCAGATTAGATTCAAAATCGTTGATTAAAATTGCTAAAAATTATCATGAGAGGGTTTGTAGTGATGAACAGTGCATTATCTATGAGAAAAAAATAAAACCGATACATGCTACTCTGGGATTTCAAATCGGTGAATCCATCAATCGGTTTAATTTCGGCGATGAACTAATCAGTGATTACGGCCTTTCAACCTATCTTGGTTGCAGAGTTGAATTTGAAAACATTATCAGTTACGAAGAGAATTTATCCCTTATGGTAGATCTTACAGTTCAGAAATTTTCAAAATACAATTTTAAAGAAAGAGACCAATACACCACTTTGTCCTACAATGGACAGTATTATACCATCTATGACAATACCTATACTGATGAATTAAAAAGCATCAACATTGATTTAAAATCAGTAGAATTAAAATTACCCGTCGTTGTCAATTACACTTTTTCCAAAGGAAAATTCAGACCCTATGTAGGATTAGGAGTTTCAAATACATTTGTATTATCTCAAAATAAAGATTTTGTCTTTTTAGCTTTAGTTCATAAATACAACCAATCGATCCCAACCTATTCAATCGGAGTAGTAGGAAGAGTCGGGTGTAAATACGCTCTGAAAAATAATCATACTATTTATTCTGATTTAAATATTGATTATTCTCAAAATATAGACAGAAATCAATTTTATAAAGTGATGAATAATTTATATTCACTCACGATAGGATATACATTATAAAAAAATCAAAATTAGGGAACTACATAAACTACTTTTTTACTTCGTACGAAAGTTCAGGGAATGTGAAAAGACGGTAAATTAATATTGATCGTTACAAAATAAATAATAAACAACTTCAAATGATTTCTAATTACAGACATTCTATGAAATGTAGAATTGTTCTGCTATGTTTATGTCAAGTATCATCCAAATTAGCTTGTCATAATTTGAAGCAATCAGTTATTAAAAAGTAGAAATGTTAATTCGGTAGAATAATATGCGTAATATTTACGAACCTGTTTTTGAAATAATCAGAAAAATAATAGACTTTTGTTATCCTCCTTTTCGGAAGAATATAACAATCCAATTATTTCGATATGGAAGTATTGGAGCGATTAATTTATTGTTCGACTGGTTCATGTATTTTTTTATCTATAATTTTGTATTACATCAAAGGATGTTAGATCTTGGGTTTGTAACCATTAAGTCTTATAATGCAGCCTTTGGAATTAAGTTTCCAATAGTTTTATTTTCAGGATTTCTAATGCAAAAATATGTAACTTTTTCACACTCTGATTTGCAGGGAAGAGTTCAATTATTTCGATATATGGTTGTAGTTTTGGTAAATCTTTTAATTAATTATATCGGATTCAAGTTATTCGTTGATTATTTAAACTTTTATGCAACCTTTTCAAATATGATTATTTCTATATTGACCATTGGGATCAGCTATTTTTCTCAGAAATACTATACTTTTAAGATATCAACTCATCCTCAAACGGTTGACAGAATAGTTTAGAAGTAAAAAAAGTCGCTTTAAATTGATCACTTTATGAGTATGGTATATAAATCTCAATAAAACATATAATACGAATATTCTCAGGACAACATTGTCTGGAAGAACAAATTCAGAATAACAACCCAACAACGATATGGACATAACTTTGCACGAGCAAAAGAGTTTTGAAAACATAGACTATTCAGAAAAGGCAGTAACAGACAGTGAGTTTTATCAATGTAATTTTATAAAATGTGATTTTACAAAATGTGATCTGAGCGATATTGACTTTATAGATTGTAATTTTACAGAGTGTAATTTCACATTATGCATTATGAAAAATTCAGGTTTTAAGGATATTAAATTCAACAATTGTAAAATAATCGGAATCGATTTTAGTGTTTGTAATAACTTTTTATTCACTGTCAGTTTTACTGACTGTCATCTGGATTATTCTACTTTTCATTCCAAAAAGATGAGGAAAACAGAATTCATCAACTGCACATTGAAACAGGTTGATTTCACGAAAGTCGATTTGACAGCATCCGTATTCAGTTACTGTGATTTGTCGAATGCCACTTTCAACCAGACTATATTGGAAAAAGTTGATTTCCGCACAGCAATAAACTACACGCTGGAACCGGATAACAATAAAATTAAAAAAGCCAGATTTTCTTTAAAGGGGCTTCCGGGTTTACTTTCGTCCTACGATATTGATATTGAATACGATTAAATTATAAAAAACACTTGTTTGACGACTGAACTGGATTTTTTTACCCGAACGTTTCTTCCATCACAATTACAAACTATGCAACTGATGAATAACTACTTAACAAGAAAAATAGATTACCTACAACCGGATATTACCAATGCTTATGACGAATTGCCAGTCTGGTCTGCTCCATTCGGGTTGTTACTGCTGGATAACTTCCCCATCGGGGAGTACACTGATTATCTTGATATTGGTTGTGGTACAGGATTTCCACTGTTGGAAATTGCTCAACGACTGGGGAACAACTGTAAATCCGTAGGTATTGATCCCTGGACAGAAGCAGTCAAAAGAACACAAACGAAAATTGACACTTTACAACTGGATAACATTTCAATACTTGAAGGTGATGCATCAGATATTCCATTTCCGGCTAACCACTGTGATTTGATCACCTCTAATTTAGGGATAAACAATTTCGAACATCCCGACAATGTTTTAAGCGAATGTCACCGGGTATTAAAAACAAATGGTTCCTTGTGCCTGACAACAAATTTAACCGGGACCTTTGCAGAATTTTATGACCTGTACCGGGAAACACTTATTGAACTCGGGTTTGAGAAGTACCTGCCTCAATTTAATGAACATATACAACACAGAGGAACAGAAGAATCGGTTAAGATACTGATTGAGAATAATGGCTTTAAAATCAAAAACTCTGTACGCTCCATATATAAAATGAGGTTTTTAAATGGCTCGGCATTTTTAAATAACTCCTTTATCATTCTTGGCTTTATTAGTTCCTGGATAAACATGTTTCAGGAAAATGACAGACCGGTATTTTTTGATTGCTTCGAACGCAATTTAAATGAATATTCTAAAAAACATGGGGAGTTAACATTGTCAATCCCGATGTACTATATTGAGTGTCAGAAAAAATAAAACCGTCGTAGAGTGAGTATCCACTTTCTCCTTAAAATACCACTAAGAATTGCATCCAAATAACTACTTTTGCATAAGTATTCCGATTTAGGATGATCGGACAGTTCTTATGATGATATTCATACTCCAGCAAATTTAAAATTATTCAAATGAAGAGAATTATTCAGTTACTTTTTGTCGTTATCTGCCTGACGACCATCAATGCATCGGCTCAAAAGAAAGCCTTTGCCATTGAAGATTTGTACAAGATCAGAAATGTAGGTGCACCGGTTGTTTCACCGGATGGAAAACACATTGCACATACGGTTACCTCCTACGATTTACCGAAGGGGAAATCGATGACAGCCATTTACATCATGGACGCAGATGGAAAAAACAGTGAAAAGATTACTGCCAATGACAAAAGCAACAGCAGCCCCATCTGGACGGCCGACAGCAAAAGCTTTTATTACGTATCTACTGTTTCAGAAACTCCTCAGGTTTATCTGTATACATTTGCAGATAAAAAATCAATTAAAATTACAGATTTTTCAATGGGAGTATCCGACCCTGTTCTTTCACCGGATAATAAACTGATTGCTTTTTCGGCAGAGGTTTATCCTGAATGTGGCGCCGACAGCAAACGAAATGCCGAATTCGATTCACTGGCAGCGAAAGGGCCTGTACAAGCCTATGTTGCCGATAAGTTGCTATTCCGTCACTGGACCGACTATGCTGCAGGGAAATGTTCGCACATCCTTATTTTCAATACGGAAACCAAAACATACAAGGATATAACACCCGGTAAATTTGTTTCACCGGTATTTATGCTGGGTGGTGGAGTAGGATTTAATTTCTCACCCGACAGCAAAGAACTTTGTTATGTATCCAATCATTCTGAACATCCGGAGGCATCCACGAATGCCGATTTGTTTCTTGTACCTGTTGCAGGAGGTGAAGCGTTGAATATTACCAAAGAGAACCCGGCATGGGACGGTTGGCCAGTATATTCTCCTGATGGAAAATATATCGGTTACCGCAAACAACTGATTCCGGGATACGAATCGGACAAATTTAATATTGCTTTGTATAACAGGCAAACGGGTGAGTCAAAAATATTGACTGAAAAATTTGATAACTGGGCTGATGACTTTATCTGGAATGCCGATTCAAAATCCATTTATTTTATGGGCGAAGTAACCGGTAATCAACCTGTTTTCAACATTGATATTACTACGAAAGCAATAAAGCCTGTCAGTGGTGAAAAAGTGGTTTCCGGTTTCGATACTGATAAAAAGGACTATCTGTATTACACCTCAAATACGGTTGGAAAGCCAACTGAATTATACCGCATGAAACTGTCTGATAAGAAAATCACACAATTGACAAGTTTCAACCGGGAAATTGAAAATACAGTGGATATTCGTCCTGCCGACACCATGTGGGTAGCAGGTGCTGATGGGATAAAGGTTGAAGTTTTCATTGTAAAGCCTCACAATTTTGATCCGAATAAAAAATACCCTTTAATCATGAACGTCCATGGTGGCCCTCAAAGCCAGTGGATGAATTCATTCCGTGGTGACTGGCAGGTATATCCCGGCGCCGGATATGTACTGGCATATCCCAACCCTCATGGTTCTACCGGATACGGACAGGAATACACCCGTGAGATTTCAGGTGACTGGGGTGGTAAACCTTTCGAAGATTTAATGAAAGTAACGGATGCCCTATCGAAACTATCCTACGTGGATTCAACCCGCATGGGTGCCATGGGATGGTCGTACGGTGGATATATGATGAACTGGTTTCAGGCAAAAACAAAACGTTTCAAATGCCTGGCATCCATGATGGGGCTGTATGATTTACGATCGATGTGGGGAGTCACTGAAGAATTATGGTTTCCGAATTTCGATTTAAAAGGTCAACCCTGGAACTCCGAATTATACAAGAAGTTTTCTCCTTCAGAATACGTGAAGGATTTTGCCACGCCGGCTTTGATTATTACCGGACAGCTTGACTTTCGTGTTTCCTACACCCAAAGCCTACAATATTTTTCAACTTTGCAGACACTCGGAATTCCTTCACGACTGATTATCCTGAAAGATGACGGACACTGGCCGAATAATGTAAAATCAATGCCGTTGTATTACAATGCTCACCTGGATTGGTTCCATAAGTACCTGGGCGGTGATCCGGCACCTTATGATGTTGATAAAATGGTGAAGAACCAGGCGTTTGAATAATTTATAATTCATAATTAATAATTAAATTGAAACGGCTAAGATCTGAAATGATCGAAGCCGTTTTTTTTATTCTATCATAAACTAAAGCAATGTAAAGATTGCATTATAAAGTATTGACTTAATCATAAATCAATGATTTGTTTTATTTTCAAATTGATTCATTCTCAAATTAACTTAACACCTTTTCCGCTATCATCTTCCTGAATCGTCTGTATAAACTCCAGCAGTTGTCAATCAGATATTCTGAAATAATTTATCAGAAAATTATACAAAATATTTTAAGAAAAACCTGTATCTTAGCACCCTGAAAAACAGGTAAATATTATTTCACAGGATTATCAGTCATATCACTATTTTTCTTTCATAATTTTTGAAAGTACTCAATGGATGATTAAGTTTTAAAACTATGAGCAATAACACCGATCAACTGAATGAATTGCTTTCCAGGCTGAATTCATTAACCAGGAAACAGGAAGACTTTGCACAAGAAATCAGTGAATTGCGTGATGAAATATTAGAAATCACTAGGACTGCCAACCAACCTGAGCCAACTCAACCTTTTAAAGAAAACACTAAGACAGAAATAAAGGATCAACCAAATGTTTCAAAACCTGTTCAAATCAATCAACCTTCTACCCTACCCAATAAGTTCCCTGAATATAAACCGAATGGTAAAACCAATGACAGGAAGAAAATAAACAGGAATCTTGAAAAGGTTATCGGGGAAAATTTAATCAGCAAAATAGGCATTGTAATCCTGGTTTTAGGTGTCGCCATTGGAACAAAATATGCTATCGAGCATGAGCTTATCAGTCCGTTAACACGGATTATCATGGGCTATATGGTTGGGGTCGTATTGCTTGGTTTTGCTGTTAAATTGAAAAGAGGATATGATAACTTCAGTGCGGTATTGCTTAGCGGTGCTATGGCTATCCTGTATTTTATCACCTTTGCGGCTTATAATTTCTTTGGATTGCTTCCTCAGGTACTAACTTTTACAATTATGGTTGTATTTACGGTTTTTACGGTACTTGCTTCCCTGAATTACAACAAACCAATCATTGCTCATTTTGGACTGGTGGGTGCCTATGCAATTCCATTTTTACTCAGCGATGGTAGCGGGAAAGTGGTTATACTCTTTTCGTATATGGCTATCATCAATGCAGGAATTCTGGCAATAGCCTTCAGGAAATACTGGAAGTCATTGAATTATGTAGCGTTCGGATTAACCTGGTTGATTTATGTATCCTGGTATATGTCATCCTATCAGGTTGAAAGTCATGTTACAATTGCCTCCATTTTTCTACTGATTTTTTTTGCAGGTTTCTATAGTACCTTTCTGGTTTATAAATTAGCTAAAAAAGAAAAATTTGATAGTACCGATGTGATTCTGATCCTTGCCAATTCATTTATTTTTTATGGGATGGGATATGCAATTCTGGATAATTATCCCCACGGAAGCCAGTTACTGGGACTTTTCACACTTTGCAATGCGTTGCTGCATTCAGTAATCAGTATTCTTATTTACAAACACAAGCTGGCCGATCGTTATTTATTTTATATGGTCAGTGGATTGGTGCTTATTTTTATCGCAATAGCCATTCCGGTACAATTTGATGGAAATTGGGTCACTTTGCTATGGGCCGGTGAGGCTGCATTGTTATTTTGGATTGGAAGAACAAAAAAAGCGCCTGTATATGAAGGATTATCTTATCTTATCATGGTATTATCTTTTATTAGTCTTTTTCAGGACTGGATCATTTCAAGCAACATACTGACAAATCATACCCAGATAAACGAATTGCCTTTTTTCAATATACAATTTTTCACTTCACTGTTATTTATAGCGGCTTTCGGTTTTATACTTATGTTAAACCGGAACATCAAATACCCTTCGGTATTCATAAGCCAGAAGGAAATCTTTAAATCCGTTTCAACAATCATCTCAGTTACAGTCATAGTGACATTATATGTGACTTTTTTTAATGAAATTTCACTGGCATTTGATCAGTCCTATTTGAACCCGGTTATTTCTAAAAGTAAGGATGGGTCTGTTATCTATGATGTCAATATACTTTCATTTAAAACCTGCTGGTTGATCAATTATTCACTCCTATTTACATCCATTCTAAGTTTTATCAATATCAAATGGATAAAGAACGCATCCTTTGCTAAAACAACTCTGTTTTTAAGTGGATTAGTAGTACTTATTTCCCTGACTGTTGAACTTTATCATCTGAGTGTTTTACGCGTAAATTACCTCAAACAAATTCATTTAGGTGAAGTTGCTTCAATTAATTTTTTGATTATCAGATATGCAACCTATATTTTTATTGCAATTTCAATTTTCGCAAACAGCATCAATGTAAAAGGAAATTTAGCAGATACAAAATTAAAGAACAACTTTACTTTATTTCTGCATGCAACCATTCTGTGGGTCCTCAGCAGTGAGCTTATCAATTGGATGGATCTTTTGGGTTACTCAGGTTCGTACAAACTCGGAATAACAATACTTTGGGGAGTTTATTCGCTTGCCATGATCGTATTGGGAATCTGGAAAAAGAATAAAGTCATCCGGGTGGCTGCTATAGTGCTTTTTGGAGTCACACTGGCAAAACTATTTCTATATGATTTATCATCACTTACAACTATCGCTAAAACGATTGTCATGGTTTCACTTGGAATTTTACTTTTAGTCATTTCCTTCTTGTATACTAAATACAAGCAATCGATTTTCGAAGAAAGTGATGGCTAAAAAGACCACAGGTTTCTTAGCAAAACGATTGTAATTAGAAGCTTCTTATAAATCAAACAGAATGCATTTACAATTTAAAATTATAGGTCTACTAAATACAACATTCATTTCTGCATTGCAAGATTCAATTGTAAATTGTAAATTTGTAAATTGTAAATTTATTGATTTATAGATTATAAATCCAAAACCCATGAATTCATTTCTCTATCGAATAGCTCAGGTATATTATTCCGAATTTAATGAATCCATCAGCGATCTGACCTTTGTTTTTCCAAACAGGCGTGCCGGACTATTCTTTCAAAAATACATATCAGAGATTGCAGCCAGGCCTGTTTTTTCGCCGGGAATAGTTACCATCAACGAATGTTTTTCAGCTGCTTCAGGCTGGCAAACTGCCGACAGACTGAGTAATCTGTTCAGGTTGTACCGGATTTACAAAGCACAGAGTAAAAGTGAAGAAACCTTTGATTCATTCGTTTTCTGGGGTGAAATGTTACTTTCCGACTTTGAGGATATTGATAAATATCGGGTAGATGCCAGGCAACTATTCACGAACATTACCGAATTAAAACAAATCGATCAGTTATTCAATGTCTTTTCAGAGAAACAGGTAGAAGCCATCCGACAGTTCTGGAGTAATTTTGTGCCGGTCACGGAAGGTAAAACGTCAGAAGATTTTGTGGCAACCTGGAAAATTCTGTTACCCGTTTATCAACAATTCAGGGAGGAACTGATTGCTGAAAACATAGCTACTGAAGGAATGATTTGCCGGGATGTAGCCGATCGCATGCATGCCAAAGACCGGATTCCGGCCTTTGAAAACAAACAATTCATATTTATAGGTTTTAATGCCCTGAACCCATGTGAACGCACTCTCTTTGCAGAACTGCAGAAAAGAGATCAGGCTGATTTTTACTGGGATTATGAAGCTGCCGAACTTCGGGACCCCGACAATCAGGCTTCACGCTTTTACGCAGAAAACATTCATATCTTCCCATCAAAATTTCACATTGAACCGATTGTAGAATCGTTACAGGAAAAGGAAATTGAGCTGATAGCCGTTCCTTCGGCTGTAGGGCAGACCAAGCAGGCCTACGCAATTCTAAATCGTCTTTTCCCTGCTGAAGTACCCAATCAAAGCTGGATAAAAACAGCAGTGGTATTACCCGATGAAAGTCTGCTGGTTCCCCTACTCCACTCGTTGCCTGAACAAATAGAAAAAGTGAATGTTACGATGGGTTTTCCGTTGAAATCTACACCGGTGTCCGGACTTATTGAGCATATTTTCGAATTGCAAAAAAGGATGCGGATATCAGGTGGCAGAATTTCTTTTTATCATCAAAATGTGGCAAATATATTGAATCATCAGTATATTGCCATGCTTTGCAACGAAGACATCAACCGGATTACCCGCAAGATGGCCGAGAATAACTGGATTTACATTGATGCTGATGAATTGAAACACAATGAACTGTTGGCCACCATTTTCATCCCCCAAACCGACATTCAAACCTTTCTGCCTTATTTGCTTCATATCCTCCGAAGCCTGCAAAACGGATGGCAGCAAGCTTCCGATGAAAATCATAATTATCAACTTGAATGCGATTTTCTGTATCAATACTATGTGACCATCAACAGAATGGCTGACATAATAAAAGAGATGCCCACTGATGTGGAAATGAACATCGACACGCTCATCCGGTTGACAAGGCAACTTACAGCTGGAATTACCATCCCTTTTGTGGGTGAACCGTTGGATGGGTTGCAGGTAATGGGAGTTCTTGAAACCCGTGGACTGGACTTTGAAAACCTGATCATCACGTCTTTCAATGAAGGCGTTTTTCCTCAAAAAAGCAGTACAAACAGTTTTATACCCTACAACCTTCGCCGCGGGTTTGAATTACCCACTACCGAACATCAGGATTCCATTACAGCTTATAATTTCTACAGGTTGATCCATCGTGCTTCCCGCATCTACTTCCTGTACGATTCTCGTACCGAAGGCATGCAAACTGGTGAAGTAAGCAGGTTTATGAATCAATTGCACTACCATTACGGAGTCAAAGTTCAAAAGAAAACAATTTCATTCGACATTGGTTTTGAAAATGCACAGGCTATTCAGATTGATAAAACGAAGGCTGTCATGGATAAATTGCTGCGTTTTACTTCATCAGAAGAGAACAGTCCTTCCCTTTCTGCCAGTTCGATCAACACATACATTGATTGTCCGTTGCAATTCTATCTGACAAAAGTGGAAGATGTAGAACAGGCCGACGAGGTCCTTGAAACCGTGGAAGCCAATATGTTCGGGACACTCTTTCATGCAGTCATGGAAAATCTGTATAAACCGTATAAAGGTCAGTTAATGATTGAGAGTATCTTTGATCAGTTAATCTCAAACAGGTTACAGATTGATAAGGAAATTACAATCGCGTTTGCAGTTAATTATTTTAAAAAGAAAAACAATGCACTTGTTCCACTCGAAGGGAATAATCTGCTTATCGCAAGCGTCCTTCGAAAATACATCGTACAAGTCCTCAAGATCGACAAGAAACATGCCCCGTTCACGTATATCAGTTCCGAAGAACGTTGCAACATTCAGTTTCCGATTCAGAACAAACAGGTATTCGTTAATCTGAAAGGATTTATCGATCGTATCGATGAAAAAGAAAATAAGATCAGGATTCTTGATTATAAAACAGGAAGCGGTAAACTCGACTTCAAAAGCCTTGACGAAGTATTTCAACACAATAAGGAGAACAGGCCAAAATTTGTATTACAAACCTTTTTGTATGGTATATTTTACAAAGAAAGAGCTCAGGGCAAAATTATTACTCCCGGCATCTATTATATGAGGGACGTTTTTAAAGACGATTTTGATACTGAACTGCATGCAAAAGCTGAACGGAATTCAAATGAAACAGTAACCGACTTTGCCGTATATGAAGATGAATTCAGGGCGCATCTGACTGATAGTCTTGAAGAAATATTTAATCCTGACATTCCTTTTATACAAACTGAAAATGTAAAAGTATGTCAGTATTGTCCCTATATTGGAGTTTGTAACCGGTAAAATTGATGTGATGATGTGATATTGAGATGATGTGTTGATGTGTTGATGTGATAATGTAATGATTATATACTATATGACACGTTTTAAAATAATGAATATCTTCCCATTAAATTTAGTTTTCAAATAAAAAAATCAATAGAATGGAAATTGAACGAAAATTTTTGGTCATAGGTGAATACAAGAGTCTGACGCATCGGTCATTTCGAATTGTGCAGGGATATCTGTCATCCGTAACTGGTAGAACGGTACGTATCCGCATCAAAGGTGATAAAGGTTACATTACGATAAAAGGGAAAAGCAATGCTTCAGGGTTGAGCAGGTATGAATGGGAAAAAGAAATTCCGTTGAATGAAGCCGAAGAATTGTTGTTGCTTTGCGAACCGGGCGCAATTGATAAAACCCGGTACGAAATTAAGGTTGGTAAACATACATTTGAGGTGGATGAATTTTATGGGGATAATAATGGATTGACAATTGCCGAAGTGGAACTGGAAACAGAAGACGAAAGTTACATACAACCCGAATGGTTAGGTGAAGAAGTAACCGGCGACAGAAAGTATTACAACTCCAGTTTAACCAAACATCCTTTTAAAGAATGGTAGAAAGAACAATTTATATGAAATACCGGTTATATAATCCGGTAAATGAATATCATACTTTATGTAATGATCAAAATAGAGTGCCGTATTTTTGGACTATTTTCTTCAATACTAAAGACAAAAGTTCTTTGAGATTCTGATATTGATTGGTAATAAAATAAAGTTTTTTTAAACAGATTTATAATGACTTATTAGTTTCTCAATATTTTTAAATGCTATTGGAAGATGCATGTTATTCGAAATCCCCCAGGTTAGTTCAATTCTGGTTATTAAAAATCCAGTTCCTCTTCGCTTGCTGTTTTACACCCGTTTTACACCCGTTTTAAGGTAAAACATACATAAAACATATCTAATACATACTAAAAACTTAGATGTACATATTTATATAGATATGTATAAGAATGTATTATGTGTATTTTAGGAAAGTTTTTTTGAAATAATGTTACAAAACCGGAGTAAAAGGGGTAAAAAAGGGGAACAAAAGGGATAGTGAATATAGAATTTGTGTTGAACTAAGCAATCGATTAATAGCGTGATATCAAATACTTAATTTGAAGCCATTTAGTAGATCTATTAAGAATAGTAATCAAAAGCAGCTCATCCACGGAGCAACACTTTTTACAGAATCTTTAAACAGACCTAATTTTCCGGTAATTGTACTTATCCCACAATGTCCTGCAAATCACAGTAGGATAATTAAAGAAAATATTTCCAATGGAATATTTAATATAACTGATACAAAGAAACAAAAAATAACCGTTACCGGTCGCAAAACTGTAGGTTAATTTTTATAATAAAACGGAAGCTGTCAATACAAGGCGTATTATATATTAGGCCCATTATTTGGAGGAATTGGCACTTTCGACCAGATCTGCCGGTATTCGCATTTACTTGCAGCAGCTATACCAATTTAGGGAGCTTTAAATTTCAAACATTTGAAAAAAGGAAGAAAGATACCAACACGCATTTACAATGGTGATAGTGAGAATTCAGTTTCACCCGACTATTGCAGAATGCCTTCTTTGATTAAACAGATGAAGGGTCACAAGTAGAAGAGCACCTAGAATATCAATGAGTTGGACATGACAGTTTAACACCTGCTTTTGTCGGATCTGATTTTTTAAAAGGTTTATTTACTCAACATAATTAACATCAAAATGCGTGCATCTCAAACAAGACATTCAGAAATAACCGGCTTCAAGAAGCACAAAAAAACTAAAAAATGGGTACTCAAAATCTGTCAATGAGTAAATTTTTGTTACATTTGTGCTGCATTTTTAAAACATGAAATAATGGCAAAAGTAAAAGGGGCAGTTGTAGTGAATATAGAGCGTTGTAAAGGCTGTAATTTATGTGTAGCAGCTTGTCCGTCGAATGTATTGGAACTATCAATTGAAGCAAATTCAAAGGGATATAATTTTTCAACAATGGTTATTCCTGATTCGTGTGTCGGATGTGCAGCGTGTGCATTGGTTTGTCCGGATGCATGTATTACCGTCTATAAAGTAAAGCTCTAAGTGAAAAGAGTATCTTTCAATTAAAAACAGTAAAAAGATAATGAACGATTCAAAGAAACAGAATATAGAAGAAGTCAGACTCATGAAAGGCAATGAAGCCATTGCTCATGCAGCTATCCGTTGTGGATGCGATGGTTATTTCGGTTATCCGATTACCCCTCAGTCGGAGATTATGGAGACCCTCATGGAGCTGGAACCCTGGAATACAACCGGTATGATTGTATTACAGGCTGAAAGTGAAACATCTTCTATTAATATGGTTTATGGTGCAGCCGGTTGTGGTAAGAAATCAATGACCAGTTCATCCAGCCCCGGAGTAAGTTTAATGCAGGAAGGCATTTCTTACATTGCCTGTGCCGAATTGCCCTGTGTCATCGTTAATGTAATGCGTGGTGGACCAGGCTTAGGAACGATTCAACCCAGCCAGGCTGATTATTACCAATCGGTAAAAGGCGGTGGACACGGAGATTATAAATTAATCACCCTTGCTCCTGCTTCTGTTCAGGAAATGGCCGACCATACTGTTTTGGCATTCGATTTAGCATTTAAATATCTTACTCCAGTATTAATTTTAGCCGATGGAGTGATTGGTCAAATGATGGAAAAAGTGATTCTACCACCTTTCCAACCACGATTGACTGAAGACGAAATACGCAAAAACAGTCCATGGGCAACCATGGGAAAACCTGCAAGCAGGAAACCCAACGTGATTACTTCCCTATCTCTGGAAGCGGAAGAAATGGAAACAATCAACCTTCGCCTGCAACGTAAATACCGTAAGATTGAAGAAAACGAAGTACTGATAGAAGAATTTTCGTGTGAAGATGCCGATTACCTGGTAGTAGCATTCGGTACAAGTGCCCGTGTCTGTCAAAAAGCAGTCGAATTGGCTCGTGCCGAAGGGATCAAAGCAGGGTTATTACGTCCTATAACACTATATCCGTTTCCAACTAACGCCATCAGTAAGTATGCCGATCAGGTAAAAGGAATGATAACGATTGAAATGAGTGCCGGTCAAATGGTGGATGATGTCCGTTTAGCTGTAAACGGTCGTGTACCGGTTGAATTTTATGGCCGTATGGGTGGTATTGTTCCATCGCCTGACGAAGTATTAAAAGCGTTGAAAGATAAATTAATAAAATAGTTATTTGCAAAAGCCGTTATTTATTGAACAATAGTATAGTTTTGAATTGACTTCTAAAGTGAATCTGAAATTCTAAGTACATAAATAGTAAATTGTAAATAAGTAAATAGTAAATTAAAAAGTTATGACAACAAACGAAATAATTAGCCCTGAAAACCTGGTTTATACCAAGACCAAAATTATGAACGACGTCCCCATGCATTATTGCCCGGGTTGTAGTCATGGTGTAGTTCATAAACTCATTGCCGAAATCATTGAAGATATGGATTTCCAGGAAAAAACAATAGGTATTGCTCCTGTTGGATGTGCTGTATTTGCATATAAATACCTTGACATTGACTGGCAACAGGCTGCTCATGGTCGTGCTCCTGCATTGGCTACAGCGGTTAAACGATTACTCCCCGACCGTTTGGTATTCACCTATCAGGGTGATGGTGATTTGGCTGCTATCGGTACTGCCGAGACTATACATGCTGCCAATCGGGGTGAAAACATAGCAATTATTTTTATTAACAACGGGATATACGGTATGACCGGAGGACAAATGGCCCCTACTACTTTAATTGGTATGAAGTCGGCCACTACACCAAACGGAAGAAATGTACAGTTGAATGGAAATCCGCTGGATATTACCAAATTGTTAGCTCAGTTGGATGGCACCTGTTATGTGACACGTCAAAGTGTACATACTGTTGCTTCTGTACGCAAAACAAAAAAAGCCATTCGTAAAGCTTTTGAGAATTCAATGGCCGGCAAGGGAACTTCAGTAGTAGAAATTGTTTCTACCTGTAATTCAGGATGGAAATTATCGCCGGTAGAATCAAACAACTGGATGGTAGAGAATATGTTTCCTGCCTATCCACTGGGTGATATGAAAGACCTCTAAGAATTTACAATTTTACAATTTACAATTTACAATTCAGAGAATGAAAGAAGAAATAATTATAGCCGGATTTGGTGGACAAGGTGTACTTTCAATGGGTAAGATATTAGCTTATTCAGGATTGATGCAAGGACAGGAAGTAAGCTGGATGCCATCATACGGCCCTGAACAACGTGGAGGAACGGCAAATGTCACCGTTATTTTAAGTGACGAACGCATAAGCTCTCCGGTTTTAAATTCATACGATACTGCTATCGTATTAAATCAACCTTCATTGGACAGGTTCGAGAGTAAAGTAAAACCGGGTGGAACATTGATCTTTGATGGTAACGGATTTAAAAAATTCCCGACACGCACAGATATCAACATTTACCGTATTGATGCCACCGAATATGCATTTGCCAATAACGAGTCAAAAACGATGAACATGATTATTTTAGGCGGATTATTGAAAGTACGTCCTATTGTTCTTGTTGAAAATGTTCTTAAAGGGTTGAAAAAATCACTTCCTGAACGTCATCATCATTTAATTCCAATGAACGAAATAGCCATTCAGACGGGTATGAAGTTGATTCAGAAGGTTAATTAAGTTGATTGGTTAATTGGTTAATTGGTTAATTGGTTGATTGGTTAATTAGGTAATTAGTCGATAGGTTGAAGAATAAAGAAACAAAAAATGCTGCAAACAATAGGTCTGCAGCGTTTTTTATTTACAGTATGGAAACCTAAATAGCAGATGCCTTTAAATAGTAAATAGTAAATGACTAAATAATAAATATCTTAAATTGTCAATTCTTTATAGTTTTCACTGCCACCCAGTTGTTTTTCTCGTGATAATCAATCAGAGTTAAACCATTCCGATTGGCTTCAGCTTCAATCAACGGGATATCCTGTACATAGAATCCACTCATATAAAGTTCGCCGCCGGTGGATAAACAATCGGCATATCGTTCCATATCAGCCAGCAGAATATTACGGTTTATGTTGGCAAGGATGATGTCAAAATATTTTCCGGCAAGCAATTCAGCTCCCCCTAAGAGGACTTCAACGCCTTCAATGTGATTCATTTGCAGATTTTCAATTGAGTTTTCAGTACACCAGGTATCGATGTCGATGGCAACAATATCTCTGGCTCCCCTCATAGAAGCCAATATTGCCAGAACAGCAGTTCCACAACCCATATCCAGTAACGATTTACCCTGCAACTCCATTTGCAATATCCTTCCGATTACAAGACTTGTTGTTTCGTGATGTCCGGTTCCAAATGCCATTTTTGGATCAATAATTATGTCATATTTGGCAATTGGGACATTTTTATGAAAAGAGCTATGAATCACACATTCATTTCCAATAACTATTGGTTCGAAATAATGTTTTTCCCATTCCTCATTCCAGTTTTTTGATTCAATTTTAGTAACTTTGTATTCGATTGAAGCTTCAAACGGAAAATTATCCAACAGATCTTTGAGTTTTACTTCGTCGAAAGCTGTTTCAAGAGCATATGCATCCAGGCCTACAGCGGTAGAAACAAAACTATCGAACCCAATTTCACCTAATTCCGAAGCCAGTACATCTGAAATGTATTCTTCGAAAGGCAATATAGAAAAGTTTATTTCAAAATAATTCATGAAAGTATTTAATATTGAATGAATAAGAAATTATAAAATGTTTAATTAAAAGAAATCAATCATCAATATTAAACATTTCGATTCCTGAATTGTCTAATAATTAAACAGACTACAAAAGTAGGTATTTTTTGATAGATATCAACTGATTTAAAAATTACTAATTTTCAAGACACAGAACTTAATTAAACAAAGATTCAATGGCACGATTCTTGTTGAACTATAAAAAAATTAATACCTGAAAGCATATATAAAATTATAGGAGATATGATCATGAAACGAACTACTATTATCACCATTATTTCTTTACTTATTCCAATTATTGGAATAGGACAAACGAAATCAACCGTCGTTGACGATGTGTATATGAAACCCAGCGATGCCAGACAACAACAAACCGACAAGACACAAAAGACCAAACCGGTGACAAATTACAAAAACGGGGCAAGGGAGATAGTGTACATTGAACGTGGAAATCCCAATGAGAAAATTATTCACGATACGGTATATGTTGTTGGAGAAGGAAATGAACTCCGTGAAAATGTCTATAGCAAAGATGGTCATGATACGGTCTACGTTGTTGGTCAGGCTAACGACAGCACAGAAATGAACCGGGAACAGGGACATTATCTAAATGGATTTAATGGTACTGAAAGTGATCTGGAATATGCCGAACGTATCAGAAAGTTTCACAATCCAAAATATGAAATCTGGATTGGTGATCCCCGTTATAACGATATTAATTTTTTGAATAATTACGATTGGAATGTTTATGTCGATGGATCGTATGCTTACGTAACACCTACCTGGACAAATCCTTACTGGTGGAATTACAATTACAGTCCGTACAGCTACGGAAACTGGGGGTTTGGATACAACAACTGGTATTCACCATGGGGTTTTGATAACTTTTACGGTGGATTATACGGAGGTTTCGGATACGGTTACGGATATGGTGATTATTACGGGTACGGAGGTTATTACGGATATGGAGGTTATGGTGGTTACGGTGGATACGGTTACAATAACTGGTCAGGAAATAACTACGGACGAAACCCTGCTCATGATGAAGCTACAAGACGTGAAACAAGCAACTTTTCGGGAGGTACTCGCGTAGGAGGTACAAGCCGTAATGCTGCACAAGACATGATTATCGGAGGTGGATATACCAATCGTTATACAACTTTAAGCCCGACAGGATCCCGTTCTGGAGCAAAAAATACGGTAGGCAATTCAACAGGGGCTTCTAGCGGAGTACGTTCTGTAAGTCAAACCAACAATTCAACAACCAGATCAGTATCTGTCAATAAAAACGGAATTGGTTTAGTGCGCTCCGGCGGGTTAAGGAATTTAAACGGCTTCAACCAGACTAACAACGTCAATAACGGTTATAGGTCACCAACTACCTATACTATCAATACAACTCCAAGAACTACAATAACAAGAAACAGTACGACATCAAATCCTGCAGCTATTAATTCAGGTTCTTCAAGAAGCAGCTATTCTACTACGACCAATACCAATTCAGGAAATTACTCAACAGGTTCACGTAGCAGTAGTCCTGCAGTATCAAATAGTAGCAGCAGAAGCAGTTATAACTCAGGTAATTCGAACTACAACAGCAGCAGTTCACGATCATCTAGTCCTTCCTATTCAGGAGGAAGCAGTTCAGGTAGTAGTTCAAGTTCCGGCAGCTCAAGTTCAGGTGGTTCACGTGGTTCATCCGGAGGCGGAGGTGGTGGCAACAGAAGATAAATTATCCGTTTAGAATTTTTCAAAATTATGACAGTAAAATTGACAAAAACAAAGAATATGAAAAAGATACTATTGACTTTAACAGTGCTGTTAAATATTTCGTTTTTGATGGCACAGACAGAGTTTGATGCACTAAGACTCTCAAGAACAGATATTACAGGTACTGCCCGTTACATGGGGATGGCAGGTGCTTTTGGTGCCCTGGGAGGTGATGCTTCTTCCATAAAGGATAATCCTGCCGGACTTGGAATCTATAGGACTTCCGAACTTGTAGGTACTATGGATATCATGATGCAACAAGGAAATTCTACCTGGAACGGTGTAAAAAGCATGGATGATCTTTATAAAATTGGTTTTAATAATTTTTCATACGTATTGGCAACTCCAACCTGGAGACAACAAAACGGTTCAAGCGGTCTATTAAGTTCCAATTTTTCATTTTCTTACAACCGTTTGGCAAATTTCAACCGCAGTTTAAATATAAAGAGCGGACAGGCTGCATCTTCCATAACCGATTATATGGCTTATTTGACCGGGAATATTACAGGTACTGACCTAAAATATACAAATTCTTACGAACCTTTCAATAATGTTAATATCCCATGGTTATCGGTACTTGCTTATGAAGGATATCTGATGAATGAAAATGTAAGTAACGGAGTAAGTTCATGGTCTTCTTTATTGGGAAATAACGAAACTGTAAAGCCTTCGTATGTAGTAAATGAAAAGGGATATGTCGATGAATATTCACTTGGTTGGGCCGGCAATTTCAATAATAAGTTATTTCTGGGAACAACCATTAATTTCCGTTCATTGAGCTATACAAGTGTCAGCAATTACAGTGAATCATTTTCCGGACTCGGAGGCATGAGCCTAAAGGATAGCATCTATTCCACAGGAACAGGATTTAACCTGAATATTGGTGCAATTTACTGTGCAACTGATAATCTCCGTTTAGGATTAGCAGTTCATTCACCGACTATCTATTCAATTTCTGACAACTATTATTCGAATCTTGCCTTTGATACTTCTGTAGCCGGTAATCTGAGCACTCCGGGAGGAACAAGCAATTACCAACTTCAGGGTCCGTTGAAATTAAATTTAAGTGCTGCCTATATTGTTGGCACCAAGGGTTTAATCAGTGCTGAATATGATTATGAGAATAATTCCGGTATCAGGTTGTTGGATGAAAACGGAGATTCACAAAGTTTCAGTGATGAAAATCAGGGAATGTCACAAACACTGAGCAACGTGAGTACAATTAAAATAGGTGGTGAATATAAAGTGAGCGATAATTTTTCATTAAGAGCCGGATATGCATACTCAACAAATGCTACTGATCCGGCTGCAGCAAAACTTGTCAGATACAATACAGTCCGTACAGATACAGAATTTTACAGAAACAACAGTACCAATTATTTTTCTGCAGGATTTGGATATCGTGAAGCAAATTGGTTTATTGATTGTGCTTATATGAACAAAATTCTTGATGAATCGTTTTATCCTTATAATTCTAATAATTTGGCTATTGCCGTAAATCCGGCTAAGGTTACCACCAGTACCAATAATATTGTGGTTACATTAGGATTAAAATTTTAAACAGTGCTTAAAATCTGATAGATTTTTGTATTAATTTTGCATCAAAGGCCGGCACTATTGCCGGCCTTTTTATATGGATTAAATGCTGAAAACATCAAAATATATCATTCACAGGATACACTATTGGTTGGAATCCTTCACCCGGTTTAAATGGATGCATCATGTCCTTTTTTATATGCTTCAAAAAACGTACCTTTGCACCCTCAAATATATTTCCAATATGAATCATGAGCTTACAATCCGAAATACTTCGTCGAAGAACTTTTGCAATTATCAGTCATCCCGATGCAGGGAAAACCACTTTAACTGAAAAATTATTACTTTTCGGGGGTGCTATTCATGTTGCCGGGGCTGTTAAATCGAATAAAATAAAGAAAACAGCTACTTCCGACTGGATGGAAATTGAAAAACAACGTGGTATTTCAGTGGCAACTTCCGTTATGGGTTTTGAGTACCGCAATTATAAAATCAACATTCTCGACACACCTGGTCACCAGGACTTCGCTGAAGACACTTACAGAACCCTTACAGCCGTCGACAGCGTTATAATTGTCGTTGATACCGCAAAAGGTGTAGAAGCGCAAACACGTAAACTTATGGCAGTCTGCCGCATGCGAAAGACTCCCGTGATTGTGTTTGTAAACAAGATGGACCGTGAGGGAAAAGATCCTTTTGATTTATTGGATGAACTGGAATCGGAACTTGGTATTAACGTTCGTCCGTTAAGTTGGCCGATAAATATGGGCATCACTTTCAAAGGCGTTTACAACATTCACAAACAAAATCTTGAACTTTTCACCCCTAACCGTCAAACAATCAGCGAATCTGTTGCTTTTTCGGATATAAACAGTCCTGAACTTGAAAATTATGTTGGTGTTCATGATGCCGATAAGTTGCGCGAAGACATGGAATTGATCAATGGTGTTTATTCTGCTTTTGATACAGAAAAATACCTGGCCGGTGAACTAGCACCTGTTTTCTTCGGCAGTGCGTTAAATAATTTTGGCGTAAAGGAGTTATTAGACTGCTTTGTCGAAATAGCCCCTTCTCCCCGACCTATTCAATCACAAGAACGCGAAATAGATCCTTATGAAGAAGCATTCTCGGGATTTGTATTTAAAATTCATGCCAACATGGACCCCAATCATCGAAGTTGTATTGCATTCGTAAAAATTTGCTCCGGTAAATTTGAACGAAATGTAAATTACAAACATGTCCGACATAACAAGATGATGCGCTTTTCAAGTCCTACTGCTTTTATGGCTCAGAAAAAAGAAACGGTGGACGAAGCATATGCAGGTGACATTGTTGGGTTACCGGATACAGGGAACTTTAAAATAGGCGATACCCTAACCAGTGGAGAAGAACTGCATTTCAAAGGAATTCCAAGTTTTTCACCCGAAATGTTTAAGTATATCGAAAATGCTGATCCAATGAAAACAAAACAACTGGATAAAGGAATTCATCAATTGATGGATGAAGGTGTGGCACAATTATTTGTAAATCAATATAATGGTCGTAAAATCATCGGAACTGTCGGACAACTACAGTTTGAAGTAATACAATACCGCCTGTTGCATGAATACAATGCACAATGTCGTTGGGATCCAATTTCATTATACAAGGCATGCTGGATAGAAAGCGATGATGCATTGGAACTTGACAATTTCAAAAAAAGAAAAGCACAATATATGGCTATTGATAAAAGTGGCAGGGATGTTTTCCTTGCCGATTCGGGGTATGTATTGCAAATGGCACAGAATGATTTTAAAAATATAAAGTTTCATTTCACTTCCGAATTTTAAAACGAATTTTCACGGATTAAAACGGATTTCACGAATCAAACAGGACAGTCTGCTCAAAGTAGACTGTCCTGTTTATTTAAGGCATAAATGCTGAGCATTTTTCAGAATATTTATTCTCTTTATGAACTCTTTCAATTTATTTATTGACAAATGGATATCAGCTCAACTAAAATCGGTTAAAATATCCAAGTTTTCAGGGTTCAAGGGTTGCACAAAACAAGAAAAAGGAGTACTTTTGCACAAATTTGGACAATTGAGTAGAAAAGACAATTCAATCAAAACACGATATATGCAAAAGTACAAAGCACTCCACTTAGTGTTGGAAGATGGAACAGTTTTTAAAGGTAAATCCTTTGGTTACGAGAAACCGGTAGCTGGTGAAGTTGTTTTTAATACCGCTATGGTTGGGTATCCCGAAAGTTTAACCGATCCTTCCTATGCTGGTCAGTTGTTGGCTATCACTTTTCCTTTGGTTGGGAATTACGGTGTTCCTAACGACATCATTCAAAACGGACTTTCAACTTACTTCGAATCGGAAAAAATTCAGGCTACCGGCCTTATTATTTCCGATTTTTCTTTTGAATACAGTCACTGGAATGCCGGAAAAGGATTGAGTGAATGGCTGATAGAAAATAAAACTCCGGGAATCTTTGGTGTTGACACCCGTGAGTTGACTAAACTGGTTCGTGAAAAAGGAACGATGAGAGGAAAGTTTGTTTTTCCTGAAGGAGATGATATTGAGTTTATAAATCCGGATGATGAAAATCAGGTTGCAAAAGTGAGTTGTGATGAAGTAATCACGTATGGCAATGGTAAACATCGCATTTTATTAGTAGATTGTGGTGTGAAACACAATATTATCCGCTGCTTGTTGAAACGGGATACTACTGTGATTCGTGTTCCGTGGGATTACGATTTTAATTCTATTGAATTCGACGGGTTGTTTATATCAAATGGACCGGGCGATCCTGAATATTGTCAGAACACAGTAAAAAAAATTCAAAAAGCCATGCTTTCCGACAAACCGATTTTCGGTATTTGCATGGGAAATCAATTACTTTCTGTTGCCGGAGGTGCTAAAACCTACAAACTGAAGTATGGTCATCGCAGTCATAATCAACCGGTACAACTGGTAGGAACAAACCGTGCCTTTATCACATCACAAAATCACGGATTTGCTGTTGACAATAAAACTCTTGGCGCTGATTGGGAACCATTGTTCGTAAATATGAACGACGGAACCAACGAAGGTATCCGTCATAAAACGAAACCATGGTTTTCAGCACAGTTTCATCCAGAAGCATCTTCAGGGCCTACAGATACGGAGTTCTTATTTGATGTATTTATTAAAACACTGACCGATAAAACTAAGAGTATTCCACAACTTATTGAAGAAGAACTGGAATCGAAACTGGTAATCAAACATATTTATAACGGAGTAGAAAAAGGAGATATTAAAAAGGTGCTGGTACTTGGTTCAGGTGCACTAAAAATCGGTGAAGCAGGCGAATTCGATTATTCAGGTTCGCAAGCTCTGAAAGCATTGAAAGAAGAAGGCATTGAAACTATTTTGATCAATCCGAACATTGCCACTGTACAAACTTCAGAAGGTATTGCCGATAAAGTATATTTTCTTCCCGTTACTCCCGACTTTGTAGAAAGGGTTATCGAAAAAGAACGGCCTGATGGGGTATTTCTCTCTTTTGGGGGTCAGACAGCTTTAAATTGTGGTGTTGCATTATTCAGAAACAAGATATTTGAGAAATACAATGTACGTGTATTGGGTACACCTGTTCAATCGATTATTGACACCGAAGACCGCGAAATATTTAATCAAAAGTTATCGGAAATCGATGTCAAATACATACAGAGTGAAGCCGTAAACGATCTTGAAAATGCCATCAGAGCTGCTAATGAACTGGGCTATCCGGTAATTGTCAGGGCAGCCTATGCTCTTGGCGGTCTTGGTAGCGGTTTTTGTGATAACGATGAAGAAATGAAAGAGTTGGTTGAAAAAGCATTTGCTTATTCAACTCAGGTATTGGTCGAAAAATCGTTGAAAGGATGGAAAGAAATTGAATACGAAGTCGTACGTGACAAATACGACAATTGTATTACGGTTTGTAACATGGAGAACTTCGATCCACTTGGTATCCATACGGGTGAAAGTATCGTTGTAGCTCCGTCACAGACATTAACCAACAGGGAATATCACAAACTCCGCGAACTTGCCATCCGCATTATCCGTCACATCGGAATTGTGGGCGAATGTAACGTACAGTATGCTTTTGATCCTGCTTCTGAAGATTACAGGGTTATTGAAGTGAATGCCCGTTTAAGCCGTTCGTCCGCACTTGCTTCAAAGGCCACAGGGTATCCTCTTGCCTTTGTTGCCGCTAAACTGGGATTAGGTTATGGATTGCCTGAATTGAAGAACTCGGTAACAAAAAATACTTCGGCATTCTTTGAACCTGCACTCGATTATATCGTATGTAAAATACCCCGTTGGGATTTAGGTAAATTCCAGGGTGTCTCGCGTCAGCTAGGCAGCAGTATGAAGTCGGTGGGTGAAATCATGTCGATTGGTCGTAACTTTGAAGAAGCATTCCAGAAAGGATTAAGGATGATTGGGCTTGGTATGCATGGATTTGTAGCCAACAAAGATTTTTTTGCGGATGATGTGGATACTGCTCTTTCAAAACCAACCGACAAACGGGTGTTTTATCTGGCACAGGCTTTACACAACGGATACACAATCGACCGATTGCACGATCTTACTAAAATAGATAAATGGTTTTTGTATAAACTAAAAAACATTGTTGAAAAAGAACATGAACTGGAGTCTTTCAATTCATTGATTGAACTTCCGGATGACGTTCTCAGACGTGCCAAAGAACTGGGGTTCTCTGATTTTCAGATTACGAGGTTGGTTACTAAATGTGACAGTAATGACATCGATGATGAAATCAAACTAACACGCCGGCATCGCAAAAGCCGGGGTATTGTTCCGGTAGTGAAACAAATTGATACCCTTGCTGCCGAATATCCTGCACAAACCAATTATCTTTATCTGACCTATGGCGGGACTGCCAGTGATGTGAAGTATCTGGGCGACCATCGTTCAGTAGTTGTACTTGGATCAGGAGCTTACAGGATCGGATCTTCCGTGGAATTCGACTGGTGTGGTGTGAATGCCTTACTGACTATCCGCAAAGAAGGTTACCGCTCGGTAATGATTAACTATAACCCTGAAACGGTTTCGACCGATTACGATATGTGCGATCGTCTTTATTTCGACGAGTTAAGCTTTGAACGGGTCATGGACATTATCGATATGGAAAATCCGATGGGAACTATTGTTTCTACGGGTGGACAGATTCCAAATAACCTTGCATTAAAACTTGCCGATTACAAAGTAAATATTCTTGGAACACAAGCCAACTATATTGACATGGCGGAAGATCGTCATAAGTTTTCGTCCATGCTCGACACGTTGGGTATTGATCAACCACGTTGGAAAGAACTGACAACATTCGAAGAAGTCAATGACTTTGTTGAAGGGATTGGTTATCCTGTACTTGTTCGCCCATCATATGTACTTTCGGGGGCAGCAATGAATGTCTGTTATGATTCTTCACAACTTGAGAACTTTCTTACACTGGCAACGAATGTATCAAAAAAACATCCTGTGGTTATTTCCGAATTTCTGGAACGTTGCAAAGAAATTGAAATTGATGCCGTTGCTGATAAAGGCGATATACTGGTATATGCCATTTCTGAACATGTTGAATTTGCCGGAGTACACTCAGGTGATGCTACCACGCAGTTTCCACCACAAAAAATCTATGTGGAGACTATTCGACGCATAAAGAAAATTGCCAGTGAAATTGCCCGGTCTCTGAACATCTCCGGGCCATTCAACATACAGTTTTTAGCCCGCGAGAATTACATAAAAGTGATCGAATGTAACCTGCGTGCATCACGTAGTTTTCCTTTCGTATCGAAAGTATTGAAAATAAATTTCATTGAACTGGCTACAAAAGTAATGCTGGGATTGCATGTTGAGAAACCTAAGAAGTCTGCTTTTGACCTTGATTATGTAGGAATTAAAGCTTCACAATTCTCTTTTTCCCGATTGCAACAAGCCGACCCTGTCTTAGGAGTGGATATGGCATCAACCGGTGAAGTAGGTTGTATTGGCGACGATTTTTCAGAAGCAATTCTGAAATCATTGCTTTCTGTAGGTTTTAGAATACCAAAAAAACGTATTCTTATTTCCTCTGGAGAACCAAAATCTAAAGTGGAACTTTCCGATGCCTGTCAATTGTTACAGAAGAAAGGTTTTGAATTGTATGCAACACACGGAACTCAGAAATTCCTTGCTGAGAATGGTGTTGAAGCAACATCTGTTCAATGGCCGGATGAAGAAGGTGAATTCAATGTAAAAAGCATGATTGCCAATAAAGAATTTGATCTGGTGATCAATATTCCTAAAAACAGCTCTAAACGTGAGCTGGCCAATGATTATGAAATTCGCCGTGGAGCTATTGACTTTAACATTCCGTTACTGACCAACGCCCGTCTGGCAAGTGCATTTATCACAGCCTTCTGTACCATGAGTTTTGAAGATATCAAGATTAAGAGCTGGGATGAATATTAATTAGAGCCAAGAGACAAGATATAAGAACCAAGACAAGAAAGTAAGAAAAAAAGAGAACAGCCGGTTGCAGTAATGTGACCGGCTGTTTTTGTTTTTTAATGAAAGCGGATACAATAGTTCTAAAATCCAATCCTGCTCATTTTTAAAAACATTTATTATATTTGCAGTCTTATAAACCTGTAAGTAGATCAAACAAAAAAGTATAATAAACTATTATTGTTTTCAAACTATGAATATGCCTGAGATTTCAAGATTTTATGGTCTTATCATACTTATGAACTATAAAGATTACTCACCCCCGCATTTTCATGTATGGTACGGTGATTTTAAAGCAATGGTAACAATTCAGGACGGCATTGTCAAAGGAGAAATGCACAGCGAGCATTAAAAATGATATTTGATTGGTTGGAAATTCATAAAAGTGAATTAATGGAAGATTGGAATTTAGCACAAGAAGGAGAGATATTAAATAAAATTGAACCCCTAAAATAAACAATCATGTTTTTAGAAGTAAAAAAAGCGCAATACATTAAAGACTTCAAGTTATTATTGGAGTTTAATAATGGTGTTGAATTGACAGTGGATTTAGAAAACGAGTTAAATGGAACAGTTTTTACACCATTAAAAAACATGGAATATTTTAAAAATTTTTCTATTCATTATAATACTATAGAATGGGATAATGGCGCTGACTTTGCACCTGAATATTTATTCCAGGTTGGGAAACAACAAGATCAACTAAAATTAAAACAAACAATCCTATAAGGTTTTGAAATTAAATTTTAAACAGCCGGTTGCAGTAATGTGACCGGCTATTTTTGTTAATTTATATTGAATAGGACGATTTTTCAAACTTAAAAAAGCATTTTTAAGATTATAACATAAATACTTCGTAATAAAAAATATAAAAAGCGTACCTTTGCACCCGATTTGAAAAAAGGCAGATCTGTATCCTGTATACAGCGAAGCAACTACAACTAAAATTTACTGAAAAGAACTATTTATGAAGCGTATTAACGAATACAAGAAGTTATTTAATGTTGAAAATGATATTGATCTTAAAGATCTAAAAACCACATATAGAAATTTAGTAAAAGAATGGCATCCCGATAAATTCCAGGCTGGAGATGAACAGGCCATTGAAGCAGAAAAAAAGAGTCGCCAGATTATTGATGGGTATCATTTTCTGATAAGCATTTCACCGGAGACGAAAGCAGCAAATGAAGAAGAATACAACACCATCACCGCTGAATCAGGTTTTGCCGATTACAAACTTAAAGGTCAAATGCTGGAAATAACTTTCTTAGATGGTTCAACCTATGAGTATTTCGGTGTTTCACAGAACATATTTACACGGTTTATCAATGCAGACAAACAATTACGGTTTGCTAAAAGGAATATTTTTAATTCTTATTTATACCGTAAATCAAAAAAGGCTACTAAGGTTGCCTGATTTATATTGAACACTCCCCTACCCCGGTTGAACATCTAAGAATGATGATCAGCCGGTTTTTTTTATTCTAAGTTTCAGTGACCTCTTTTAAAGATTTCCCTTCAAGAACAAAGGATATATGCATTTTAACTACCCTTCAAAAAGTAGCAGGTTGTCATTCAACGGGTGTTTGACATAAGATTGTAGCAATTCATATCCTTTTTTGCCACTTTCATCCTCCTAAATTGTCGATTCAACAGTTTTATTGTTATACCGTTTGCAGATTGTTCTACTTTTGTACAGTTATTTAATGACAGGAAGGAAAATAAAAAAACAAGACTGTTCTTCCAAAATAAAGCTTAAACCAAAATTAAAAAATTATGAATTTAAGGAAAGTGATTTTATCTTTCTTATTGATGCCATTTCTGACAGTTGCTTTTGCTGAGATTCCGGTGGAAAGAATAAGTTTAAGTGGCAACATTAAAGATTTTACGAATGGCGAAGCACTAATTGGCGTAACTGTTTCAATTAAAGAATTAAAAAGTGGTGCAGTAACAAACAATTATGGATTCTATTCAATTAGTGTACCAAAAGGAAATTATACTGTCGAAGTTTCGTACATTGGTTATGAATCCGTCACAAAAAAAATAAACCTGAATCAAGCAGTTAAATGGATCTTGAAATAAAGACTGCTGCCATCGAGATGAAGGAAGTTGTTGTATCGTCACACCGCAAAGATGCCAATGTGACAATGAACAGGATGAGTGCTCAGCAAGTATCCATTATGACCATTCGCAAAATGCCCGCATTAATGGGTGAAGTCGATTTATTGAAAGCCGTACAGCTATTGCCCGGAGTGGTTTCTGCCGGTGAAGGGACTTCCAGCTTCAGTGTTCGTGGTGGAGGTATTGATCAAAACCTTATTGTTTTGGATGAAGCTACGATTTATAATGCTTCCCACATGATGGGCTTTTTCTCTGTATTCAACAATGATGCCATTAAAAACATGACCTTGTACAAAGGGGATATTCCGGCTTCATACGATGGAAGATTAGCATCCCTCCTCGACATTCAGATGCGGGATGGTAATTCAAAAAAGTTCTCGGGAAGTGGTGGAATAGGATTAATATCCAGCCGTCTGACATTGGAAGGACCTATTGGTTCTGAAAATACATCATTTATCGTATCGGCACGACGCACTTATGCAGATTTGTTTCTCAAGCTTTCGTCCGACAAGGATATAAACAACAATCAACTGTATTTTTACGATTTCAATGCCAAGGTCAACCACCGGATTGATGATAATAACCGCATTTTTCTTTCGGGATATTTCGGGCAGGATTTATTCAAGAATACCGATGCCGGGTTTAATTTCGGAAATGCAACCGTCACCGGTCGATGGAATCATCTGTTTTCACCAAAACTATTCAGCAACTATTCCCTGAACTACAGCCGGTATAATTACGGACTGGAATCGAGCATGAATAATGAGAGTAATTTCAACTGGAAATATAACATGCAGGATGTAAGCCTGAAAGCTGACTTTACATATTTTATCGCCCCTGAGAATACTATGAAGTTTGGCTACAATGCCATTTTGCACAATCTAAAACCTGGGATGATTACTTCGACAGGTGGTGCTACAAGTTACGATCCCTATGAACTGCCCGGGATTAATGCTTTTGAACATGCCCTGTATGTATCGGACGAATATCAGGTTTCAAAGCGTTTATCAGTAAAAGCAGGATTGCGCCTCACCGCATTTTCAAGCATAGGGAGCGGGACGGTGTATAACTACGACAACAATTACATTTCAATCGATTCGACTGTTTATAAAACAGGAGAAGTGATCAAAACATTTTACAGGCTGGCACCACGATTGGGAGTAATTTATCTGTTGAACGAAAAGTCTTCAGTGAAAGCCAGCTATGCACGCACCAACCAGTTTTTACAAATGGCATCCAATTCCACTGCAGGTACACCACTCGATTTGTGGTTTACTGCCGGGAAAAACATTCAACCACAAACATGTGACCAGTATGCGGTGGGATACTTTCGCAACTTTTTGAACAATGAGTTGGAAGGTTCAGTTGAATTATTTTATAAAAACATGCAAAACACGGTAGATTTCCGCGATCATGCTCAACTTTTACTCAACAAGAAACTTGATGGTGAGTTGCGTTTTGGTGATTCAAAAGCTTACGGAGCAGAATTCCAGATACAGAAAAACCAGGGAAAGCTTACCGGCTGGATCAGTTATACCTATTCCAGATCAGAACGTACTATTCAGGGCGTAAACAATAATGAAACATACCTGGCACCATATGACCGTCCAAATACATTTTATGTGGTCGGCAGCTATGAATTGAATAAATATCTTTCTTTCGGTGCCAATTTTATATATGCCACAGGACAACCTGTAACTTACCCGATAGCACGTATGGAAGTGGGTAATGTCATATTACCGGTCTATTCAAAACGGAATGAATACAGGATGCCCGATTATCACAGGCTTGATATTTCGCTTACATGGAAACCTTTGACTAAAAAGAAACATTCCTGGTCAGGCGAATGGAATTTCTCCGTTTATAATGTGTATGGTCATAAAAATGCCTGGGCTATCAATTTCGTAGACGATCAGGAAACGGCTTACAAAACCAAAGCCGAAATGACTTACCTTTTTACATTTGTTCCTTCTATTACCTATAATTTTAAATTCTGACCGTTATGAAAATAAATAAAATACTTGCAGGCATAATTCTTGCCATCCTTTTTTCAAGCTGTACAACCGATATAACTCTCAACCTGGACGGCGCTACTCCAGAACTGGTGGTTGAGGGGGTTATTACAACTGATACCATGGCTCACAGCATTCATTTAAAAAAGACGTCCCATTACTTTTCAAATTTACCTGCTGAGGCAATTTCGGGTGCTACAGTCTCCCTGAGTGATGGATTAACAACCATAACCCTTTTAGAAGCTGAACTAAATAAAGGAATCTACCGGACACCCTCTAATTATTACGGCGTAGAAGGACGAACATATACGTTGACAATTGATAATGTGGATGTAAACATTGATGGAGTAAACGAGCGTTATTCAGCATCTTGCCCTATGAGTCGGATAATACCCATCGATAGCATCGAGGTGAAGAAAGAAAGGCTTTTTCAAAATGACATGTGGGCTATAAAAGCATGGTTTCAAGATCCGGCAGGTGAATCAAATTATTACCTGGTCAGAAATTACAAAAATGATAGTAGTGTCTCTGACAGCATTCAGGAATGGGGAATTACAGATAATGAATTTTTTAAAGGGAAATACCTTATGGGTGAAACCATGATGTATTTTTCATCAACAAAGAAAGATGAAAAACTTCAACCGGGCGATAAAGTGACACTCGAACTCTGTTCTATTACGAAGGATTATATGGGATATGTTCAGGAGGCACAGGAAGAATTTATGGGGAGAAACCCCTTATTTGGTGGACAACCTGCAAATATAAGAACAAATATAAAACAATTGTTACCACTAAAAGGAAAGGCTATACCCCACGGTTATTTTGCTGCCTATTCAGTTTTCAGGGCAAATACAATCTACAACGGATTATAAATCTGATATGAAAATTTCAGAACAACAAATTCAGGACATATTTTCAATATTTTAAAAATTAATTACTTTAAATCCCTAAATTACACAAGGTATACATTAAATAATTATACAATCCCTAAGAATCATGAAAATTAATTTCATATATTTGCCATCAATTAATCAGTTGAAATTGAATTGAACTGATTAAAATTTTAGTCATTAATAACCTTAAATGAGAACTTATCTCTTTAAAAAAAAATCAGAAATGGAACAATATAAAATCGGATCAAAGGTAGTAGTCAATGATAAGGAATTTGAAATTATGGATATCTGGGAAGGTAATGATTCAATTTCCGTAAATGGTGAAAGTTCGGGTTCAGAAACTTATTTTGCTACGCTGAAAGACAGTAATGGAAAAATGGTTGGACCTGTACAAATCATGATGCACAAATAAATTAACACTTTTTATTGTAATAAAAAGTTAATGCTATTATTGATGTGAAAAATGTTAACCTATAAGATGTACATTAAAAAATCAAAGCTCCATATAATTTATAATAACAGAACATATTAATTATAAAAACCATTATTTCGACATATACTAATAATCAGTAGAATGATCATATTTATTAAGGTTAAACCTTAAAACAGGCAGAACTCCAAAAAAGGAATTCTGCCTGTTTTATGATATGGGGATACAAGAATAAAAAATTGGTTAGCGGGACTCTTAATCGAACCTTATTGAACATCGTTTGTTAGTTAATATAGAATTTGAAATTTCATTAATCTACATATATGTTAAACAGCATAAAAACTCCAAAAAAGTACAGCAATAATCAACCAACCATGATCTTCGACAATTTTGATCCCCGTGAAGACGAAATATTGAGAATCATCGACAATGACGGTGAAGTTCTAAATAAAGAATTAATGCCGGACCTTACAGATGAAACCATTATTCAGGCTTATAAATCAATGCTTTATGCCAGAGTAGCCGATAATATGGCAGTATCGTATCAACGTCAGGGGCGCATGTATACCTATCCGCCTATCCTCGGTCAGGAAGCTATTCAGATAGCAGCAGGTGTGATCATAAGAAACGAAGATTGGCTGGCTCCTGCATTTCGCGAATTAGCCATCATGATGGCAAAAGGTGTTACACTGAAAGAAATATTCCTGTATTATATGGGAAATGAACAGGGGAGTAACTTTAGTAAGGCCAATCATGTACTTCCCATATGTGTACCGATAGGCTCACAATTATTACACGCAACAGGCATTGGCTATTCCATCAAATATCAGAAAAAAGATGAAGTCGTATTTACCTATGTGGGCGATGGAGGTACTTCCGAAGGTGATTTTAGTGAAGCACTGAATTTTGCAGGTGTCTGGAAAGTTCCTGTTATTTTCACCATACAGAATAATCAATATGCCATTTCAGTACCGGTTAAACGTCAGACGAATTCAGTTAATCTGGCGGTAAAAGCCATTGCATTCGGAGTCCCCGGCATAAAAGTGGATGGCAATGATTTCTTTGCTATGTATGTAGCCTACAAGGAAGCATTTAATCATGCACGTGCAGGAAACGGGCCGACATTAATTGAAGCGCTGACTTACCGCAAAGGGGCTCATACTACGTCGGATGACCCATCGAAATACCGTACGAAGGATGAAGAACTGGAATGGGATAAAACCGATCCGTTGGTCAGGTTAAAAAGATATATGGATAAAGCAGGCATCTGGAAAGAGAATGAAGAGCAACTGATTGAAGAATACAAACTCGAAATTGACAAGCAATTTACACAAGCTGAAAACTTTGCAGCCTACAAGCTGGAGGATATTTTTCAGTATATGTATGTTGATATGCCGGATATTCTGAAAAAACAAAAAGCAGATTATGAACTGTTTCAAAACTGGAAGGAAAATAGAAAATGAGCGTAATGACTATAGTACAGGCTATTAATAATGCATTAGACATTAAGCTTGAAGAAGATAAATCAGTAGTAGTGTATGGTGAAGATACCGGTGTAGAAGGGGGTGTTTTCAGAGTAACGGAAGGACTTCAAAAGAAATATGGTGTTGAACGGGTCTTTGACTCTCCTCTGGCAGAGTCGGCTATCGTTGGGGCTGGTCTTGGAATGGCATTATCGGGATTAAGGCCGGTAGTGGAATTACAATTTGACGGATTTACCTATCCGGCTTTCAATCAGATCATATCCAATGTCTCGCGCATGCACAACCGTTCGCGGGGTATTTATAAAATTCCCATGGTTATTCGTTTTCCGTATGGTGGTGGAATCAATGCCCTGGAGCATCATTCTGAAAGCCCTGAGGCATTGTATGCACATATACCGGGATTAAAAGTAGTCATCCCCTCCTCCCCGCATGATGCTAAAGGATTGTTGATTGCAGCCATGGAAAGTGATGACCCGGTGGTATTTATGGAACCAAAACGTATTTACAGGGCCATAAAACAGGAAGTATCCGACGAGAAGTTTTCAATCCCTTTAGGAAAAGCAAAGGTACTTGCCGAAGGAACTGATGTAACGGTTGTGGCATTCGGTGCTATGATCAGGGAATGCCAGAAAGCAATGGTAATGGCAAAAGAAGCCGGCATTTCAGTCGAATTAATTGATTTAAGAACCATATATCCCATCGACAAAGAAACGATTGCCGAATCCATTAAAAAGACCGGTAGAATAGTGATTGTAGCCGAAGCACCCGAATCGTTCAGCGTGGGTGCTGAATTAATGGCCGTAGCCAATGAGGAAGCATTTCTACATTTAGAAGCTCCGCCAAAACGGGTCATGGGATTTGATACCATAGTCCCGTTAGCAAAAGGCGAACCCATGTACATGATTTCTCCCGACAGAATCTTTTACGAAATAGAACGTACCGTTAAATTTTAAATTTCAACTTATGAGATACATTTTTAATTTTCCTGATATAGGCGAGGGACTTGAGGAAGGCACTATTCTTGAATGGTACGTTGTAAAAGGGCAGACAATAAAAGCAGGGCAACCGCTTGTTAATATGGAGACTGACAAAATAGTAACCGATATTCCTTCACCAAAAGCAGGAACAATTGTAGCTATTTATGGAAGTGTCGGTGAGACTATTCGTGTCGGAAGCCCGTTGGTTGAAATAGAGATAGAAGGAGTTTTTGGTACTGATGCTGTAGCCGAACTAAAGGAACCTGTAAAAGCAGATGATATTGAAGAAGAAGGTGCCGGAGTAGTTGGGACTATGGAACTGGCAGGAAAAAACGCCTATCTGGCAGCGAGCGATGAAGGTTCTACGCAATCAAAAACAGAAGATAAACCGGTTGTAAAAGCACAGGCTACACCCCTTGCACGTGCCATGGCTAAGGACCTGAACATTGATATCAACAATGTGATCGGTTCCGGTCCTTCTGGCAGAGTAACAAAAGAAGACCTTGAAAACTTCAAACAGCCAAAACTTTCTCAGGGAGGCACTCAAAAAGCGGATATATCGATACAACTGTTATCGCAGGATGCAGTAACCTATGAGCCTCTTTCTCAGATAAGAAAAACAATTTCAAAAAACATGTTGCATTCTAAGCAGAGTACGGCACACATGACTTTGTTCGATGAAGTTGAAATATCTGATTTAATCTCTGTACGGGATAAATACAAAATCAGATTTGCCGAGAAGAACACCAAACTGACTTATCTTGCTTTCATTGTGAAAGCAACAGTACTGGCGTTAAAGCAACTGCGAAAGTTAAATTCACAAATTGATCTGGAAAATGATCGGATGATTTATAATAACCGGTATAATATTGCTATAGCAGTGGATACTCCCGAAGGGTTGGTAGTCCCTGTCATCAAAGATGCCGACAGACTTTCCATTCAACAGATTGCTCAGAAAATCACAGAATTGTCGGATAAAGCAAGAGATCGTAAACTATCGTTGGATGACATGAAAGATGGTACATTTACATTGACCAATTATGGTTCTATTGGTGGAATATACGCTACACCGGTAATCAATTTTCCTCAGTCTGCTATTCTCGGAATTGGTCGGATTGTAAAGAAACCGGTGGTAAAAGACAACCAGGTGGTAGTGGGATATGTACTGCCGCTATCACTATCTGTCGATCACAGAACAGTTGATGGAGGGGAAGCTTCAAGATTTATAAATCAGATTATGGAATACCTGTCTGATCCTGTTTCAATGATTATGGACTAGGTTCAAAATTTTAAAACATACTATAAGGAGACAAATTATGGAATACGATGTTGTAATTATTGGAGCCGGACCTGCAGGATATGTTGCTGCAATCCGTGCCGGACAAGTTGGTCTGAAAACAGCAATTGTCGAAAAAATGTATATTGGTGGTATGTGTCTCAACTGGGGATGTATTCCTACTAAAGCCTTATTGGAAAGTGCAAAGATGTTCAACCGCGTTAAAATAGCAGAAGAATTTGGAATTGATGGAATTGATCTACAAAACCTTTCTTTCAATTGGGGAAAAGCTAAAATACGTTCAATCCGTATTACCCGTAAACTGACAAACGGAGTTCAACATCTGTTGAAAAAGAATGGTGTTGAAATTATTACCGGTACGGCCCGATTAGGTGCCGACCATTCTCTTTATATAGATGATAAACAGATATTAGCAAAAAATATTATCATTGCTACAGGTTCAAAGCCAAAGGCTATGGACAAGAAACTGGAAAATGCTCCGGTAATTGAAATGGAAAAAATATTTAGCCTTGAAACAATTCCCGATAACATTGTAGTTACAGGCAATCACATATCGGCTGTTGAAATGGCTCAGTTTTTCAAACTAATTGGGAAAAAAGTAACGTTGATTGCAAACAGTGATTATTTCATGGCAGGGTTGGATGAATATTTAATTGCAATTATCATACGGAAATTAAAATCGGATAACATTGACTTAATCCTGAATGCATATCCCGAAAAGTATGAGAATGGAGAGATTAATATTGCAGGATTTAAAATTAAATGCGATTTACTTGTTAATTTAAATTCCCGAAAAGCGATCATTCCCGAAAGTGAAATTCCTTTTGAACTAACGGAACGTGGATTCATTAAAACTTCCAACTCATTTGAGACAAGTATTAAAGGCATTTTTGCCATTGGTGATGTCAATGGAAAAAGTTTTGTTGCTCATGTAGCTTCTGCTCAGGGAATTCATATCATAAATCATATAAAAGGGATAAAAGGTCTTTTCGACAACACAACCTATCCGATTAATATGTATACTGTTCCGGAAATTTCACAGATCGGCATGACCGAACAATACATTAAGGAAATAGGAATAGACTACAAAATAAGCGAATTCCCATTATCTGTAAATGGTAAAGCTTTAATTGAAGGAAACACTGAAGGATTTATACGCATGATTTCCGATAAAAAATACGGGCAGGTTCTCGGCATTCAAATTGTTGCAGCCAATGCCACCGACATGATTGCCGAAGCCAGTGCATTCATGAATCTCGAAGCTACCGTGTATGATGTTGCTAAAACAATCCATGCCCACCCTACTGTATCCGAGATTTATATGGAAGCCGGTTATGATTCCTTTGATCAGGCTATTCATCTGTAAATCAAATTCAAACAGGCTGAATGATGCCTATACATCATCATATCAACCCATTATCACATCATCTTATCATATCATCAAACTTTCATTATGTTTACCACTTCAGAATACAATCTTCCGGACATAAAATTATTGAATGAGAAATCAAATCAATTTCTTATCTGGATACCTGATAAGGTTTACATAGTTCTTGGAGCCTCCAATCATGCGAGTGAAGCGTTGAATATGGACAATGTTCTTAAAGATAATATTCCGGTGTTAAAACGTCCATCAGGTGGTCAGACAGTTATTCTGACTCCCAATAATATTATCATTGCAGCTGTTTTTTTCGATAAAAAAACCAGTCATCCTAAAGAAGTTTTTGAGCTCATCAACAAGCAGATCATTTCGACCATCGAAAACACCGGAATGCAGAATCTTTCTTTAATGGGTATTTCGGACATTGCCATTTCCGGTAAGAAAATCTTAGGATCGGCAATCTATCGCAGCAAAGATGCACTTTTATATCATGCAGTACTCAATCTGGGCGAACCTTCCGTAACATTTGAAAGATACCTGAAACATCCTTCCAAAGAACCCGATTACCGGTTGGGCAGGTCGCACTCCGAATTTGTTACATCACTCAAAGAAAAAGGATACACACGAAGTTACTATCAATTAGAAAAAGAATTATCTCTTTCATTCGAAAGATCTTTAAGTATATGAAACAGAACGAAAATCTTCAGGACATAAAATTCCTTCTTGATTCACGGGTAAATCAGTACAATTGCATTGATTTTATTCCCACCGACCCTATTCAGGTTCCTCACCGGTACACCCGGAAAGAAGACATTGAAATTTCAGCATTTCTCACAGCCACTATTTCCTGGGGGCAACGCAAAAGCATTATTAACAATGCCAACCGGCTCATGGACCTAATGGATAATTCGCCCTACGAATTTCTGATGGAATCAGGTCCGGGTTTTTCATCCGTTGACGCAAAAGCATCCGGTGAATATCCCGAATGGGATCAAATTAAGCATTTTGTTCACCGCACATTTAACAGTGACGATTGTCTTTATTTTTTCGAATCACTTCGCAATATTTACCTTCATTACCACGGACTTGAAGATGTCTTTACAACAGGATATCACGATGAAGGAAGCATTTATGGCACATTAAAACATTTCAGGAAAGTATTTTTATCCATTCCACATGCATCCAGAATCAGAAAACACATTTCAGATGTCACAGCCAATTCTTCGGCTAAACGTCTCAATATGTTCCTGCGCTGGATGGTACGGCAGGATAATAACAACGTTGATTTCGGTTTATGGAAAAACATTCCCGCTTCGGCACTGATGCTCCCTCTGGATGTCCACTCAGGAAATGTAGCCCGGGAACTGGGATTATTGCAGCGCAAACAAAACGACTGGAATGCTGTGGAAGAAGTCACCTCCCTCCTACGCACCCTCGACCCTTCCGATCCCATCAAATACGATTTTGCCCTTTTCGGAATCGGAGCTTTCGAAGATAAAAATTCAATTCTTTAATACTTACAACAACATACAATCCCGGTAATTTAAATATCATTTCTTACCCGCCCCTGATGATTCCGCTTCTATCAAACTTTCAACTTACAATCGTTCAGAATTACATTCCTAATTCCTGTTATTAAAATGTCAACACGATTTTCCTTTTTGCATTTATCCTCGATGTATAGTTTGGGTTATTCGGCTGTCGCTTCATCATTGATCCATTTTATTTATATTTTACAGTTTATTGCTTTTTAACAATCGCATTGAAAATACAAGGTCTATATATTTCCACTCCCCTTTTCTAAGAAGGTGCAAATTCCGGAAGATTCTTTTTACAAGAACATTCTCTTTTGCAATTTTCTGCAGTAACCTTTTTCTTAACATGGTTCTGCTCAATACATCCTACTTTTTGCAAATTTTCGTTTGCTTACCTGTACTTTATATCCGGATCGCCTTTACTCTATACTCTTGGTTGACTCTTGTTTTACTTATGGATATATCTTAGATAACTCTCATCATAAATATGTTAATATATTTAAAATAAATACATAAATAAACTACGATAAACTAATAATAATACATAAAACAGGAAGCGAACGAAAATAAAACCAAGGATATAGAGATACATACTATTAGAATAGAATCACTTACACTATATTTCAATTATGATCTGCTGAAAGACTCCTAAGTTCGGTTACTACTTCTATTTCTTATCCCCCCGGATAAATGAGTCTGTGTAAAAAGAAAATTTCAAAACTCAAATACTATCAAATTAAAAATTAACATTTAGATCAGGGAATAAGGTTCAGAAATAGTGAGGATTCATTTCTACTGTGGTTGACAAATAAAATAAGGTTTTATACTTTAAAAACCTTATTTTCAAGTACTAAATCTTAGTAGAAATCAATCACCCACAAAACCCAACCTTATTTCCCTTATTTAATAAATAGCTGAACTTACAATTAGTAAGTAATTAATTCAACTTTAATCGTTTTTATACAGCCACAAATCCGAGGGTAATTCAAAGTAAATCCTTACAGGATAATTATTATCAAAACAAATTAAGAGCTTAAGTTTAAAACTAGAAACAGAAATATCTATGCACAAAACGATGATAAATACTTTGTAATTATATATTAATAAGTAATATAATTGTTTTTCAGCAACCCCTATTTATATAAAACTTTGTTATGCCCGTTTGAATCGTTTTTAATAGTAAAAGGAATTGAATTCAGCAGCAGAATGAAAAATGAATGGAGTTTAAAGGCGAATATCGGTTCTGTCAGTTAGAAAAAGAATATATAGTCACTTTTATAATGCAAAAAAACCGGCTGAATTTCCCTAAAGAAATACAACCGGTTTTAAATTTAAAATTACGATGAAACATTTCAGCAACACATTACCTCATCATCACATCATCACATTACCTCATCATCACATCATCACATTATCACATCAACACATCAACACATCATCACATCATCACATCATCACATCATCACATCATCACATCATCACATCAACACATCATCACATCAACACATCATCACATCATCACATCATCAAATCATCACATCAACACATCATCACATCATTAAAATTCGAGTTTCAATGTTGCACCAAATTCAACAGGTCTACCCACCTGAAAGAATGTGCTGCCGGATGAATCAAAATAAAATGCATTGTATTGAGTATTAAGCAGGTTTTTAGCCCAAACTTCAAGTCCTAAAGCGCCCTTGGTCACTCCTACTTTGGCATTTACCACCGAATAAAAATCCTGTGATAACTGATTGTCTTCTCGCCAGTAGATTTTACCAATTCCCGAATATTGTACACTTGCCATGAATTGGTCAATGCATGCATTTTTAAAACGGTGTTCGTAATTGGCACTGAGGCTAAGTGTGTTTTGTGGAGCGTAAGGTACATAATTGCCTTTATAATCCACTTTAGTACTAACGTATTTATGAGTGAGAGGATTCATGGTTCGTACCGAGTCAGAGTAGGTAGTAAAAGTAGCATTCGCATATCCATAATTTAATGCGGCACTGAAACCATTCCCCAGGTTAGCATCAAAAGCCAATTCAACACCTTTACTTATTGCTTGCCCGGCATTTGAAATCTTACGTCCAAGTCCGTTAGGAACAAACTGAGTAAGCTGTAAATCGTCAATATCAATATAAAACAGGGTAATACTCGATTTTAAATGATCATTAAATGAAAGACACTGGCCTCCAATTTCGTAATTCCAACTGTATTCGGGTTTGTAAGAGATGGTATTCAAAATGACATCCTTTTTTGTAGCCTGGGGATTCGTCATTCCTTTATCTACTAAATCGGCAAACATTTGAACGTTGTAACCTCCCGCTTTATAACCCCGCGAAACATTTGCATAAACAAACTGACGGTTACTCCATTCGTATTTTAAGGCTACTTTAGGCATTAATTCCGAAAAATGGATAGAAAGATTATCTTTTAATGTGTCGGCAGATGTGATAGTAGATGTCCCGATTTTTATATGCATCGTGCTTCCTGTGTTATAATCCAGATCAATTTTTTCGTAATCAACACGCAAACCGGCAGTTAAGGATAACCCATCGACCAATAAGTTGTTATACGTTGATTGATGAAAAAGAGCACCTCCGGTAGTCTTTGTATTGTACTGACCGGGAGTTTTTAAAACAGTATCCAGAATTGTCATCCCCATGGGTGTAAATGAAGGTTGGATCATATATTTAATTCCATCACTTTCCATATAAAAAGGAGCATTATTATCCAGTTGTTGAATAAAACCGTTTGCACCGAAGCTCCATTGATAATTACTTTTAGATTTCGATCTTAGTATAATTTCCTCATTCAGGGCATTTTGCTTTTGTGCTTGTTCCAATGCAAAAAAGGAGTAAGTCGTAAAATCATTATCCAGTTTCATATCATCCTTAAAATACTGATGCGAGGTGGTTGAACTGAATACCATATCGTTGAATTTATACTGCAAAAACAAACTGTTTGTAAATGTTGTACGGGTATAGGTTCCGGGATCGTTATAATTGGGCAATGCCGTTTTTTTCGTAGAATCGTTATAGGCTCCGTATGGAAAAGCAGTTTGATCCACATAATCGAAATTAGTGGTATACTGCGCTCTGAAATTTGGAGTTATATTCCAGTCCAGTTTAAACCGTCCACCGGCAGACGTAGTGGCATCCTGCGATTTCTTGGTAAATTGATTGATCAAAAACCCATCATTATGATTGTAAAAACCACTCAGTGATAGTCCGAAGTTATTGTTCAACTTAGCGTAATGTGATACTTTAGCATTCAAAAAGCCATAATTTCCTGCTGAAACCGATAATTTAGTTCCCTGGTAATTAAACGGAGACAAGGTATAGATATTTATAATACCACCTTCGGCATTCCGTCCGTATAGCGTTCCCTGTGATCCACGCAATACTTCTATTTGTTTAATGTCATAGAAGTCGAAATCAAAAGTAGATTTATCAAAATAAGGAACGTTATCTACGTACAATCCTACCGATTGTCCGCTGTTCCTCGATCCGATACCACGGATATAGGCAGTCGTGGACATGGCCGACCCATAATCAGGAATAAAAAGATTGGGAACAAGACCGCTCATATCACGGATATTTGTGATTTGGGCTGCATTAATCAATTTTGAATTTAATAAAGTTGAAGAGACCGGAGTTTGTTGAGGTGAAGTCTCTTTGAGTGGATTGATAACAACTTCATTAAGGTTAACAACAGTAGTATCTACTTGATTTTGTGCCATAGTTAAAAGGCAAAAAGAAACCAGAACACATAGAATAAGTTGCTTTTTCATCATTATTTCAGTTTTAAATAATTTATAAGATTAGTTTTTTGAGTTAAAAAAAATACACAAAAAGGCCTCAGAAAACAAAGTTCAGAAGCGAAATCAGAATTAATAAAATTAATTGAATTATGAAATAATAACAGGAGGGGGACGAGAAAAATCGACAAAGTTCAGGCCATCCGAGGTAGAGAAATCGGATACAGCAGCACGTTTAATTACTGTTGAAATGAAATGAGCCGGTATCTGTTGGATATCTGCTACAATATCAACAGGTTGAAAATCACGAACAGAAACCTGATAGCCTGAGATGTGTTGATGTTGATGTTGATCGAATGTAATAACCTGTGCAGTTGAAGAATTCTGACCGGTTGAAGAAGGTTGGGGTGGATTTCCCGTCGCAAATAAGCACAGAACATACCCTATCACCATGAGAATCTCAGGGATAAAAGTAACTAATAAGCCGTTCTGAAACATAAACATATGCAGAAGAGATAATATTAGAGCCTCTCATGGGACTCGAACCCGCGACCTATTCATTACGAATGAATTGCTCTACCAACTGAGCTAAAGAGGCAAAACATTTACAATTTATAAATTTACTATTTACAATTTTAAATGGGATGCAAATATACACTTTTTTTAGTTTTTAGATTGGATTTCAGTAAAAAGAATTTGCATTTTTTTAATTGCGAACCTATTTATGTTTGATTATTGTATCTTTGTAGTACTGACAAAAGCAATTAAAAATGGACTCATTTCATACCATTACTACTCCTACCGAAGGCATTTATAAAGAGAAAGGAAGTAAATTCCTTGCCTTTTCGATGCCTGTGGAAAATTCAGAACAGGTAAAAGAGCTGGTAAAGACTTTCAAAAAAGATTATTATGATGCACGTCATGTCTGTTATGCTTATATGCTCGGTGCAGAACGAAAAGAATGGCGGGCCAATGATGACGGTGAACCTTCGGGTACTGCAGGAAGGCCTATTCTTGGTCAGATTAATTCCAGGGGACTTACTAATATTCTGGTCGTCGTAGTCCGTTATTTCGGAGGCATTCTGCTTGGCACCGGCGGATTAACCGTAGCCTATAAAGAAGCTGCAGCAGATGCGCTCAATCAGGCCGAAATTATTGAAAGAACAGTGGATTGTGAAATGACTATTCATTTTGCATACTCTATTATGAATAGTGTCATGCGGATAGTAAAAGAGACTAACGCCCTGATTCTTGCTCAGGGATATGAGAATGATTGTTTTATGAAACTTTCGATTCGTAAACAGGAAGAAAATTTTTTAAAAGGAAAGCTTATAAAAATTGATGGATTACATTTTGTTTTGAAAGACTAACATTTAGGAGAGAACAATTCTACCGTGTTATGTTTTATTATTGGTAAAAAACGACTATCTTTGTACTCAGAAATGAAAACGAGAAACTATCAATATTTTTTCGAACAAAGCAACTCGCAGCAAACCGGTTGCACTGAAAAGCTGCCCCTAAGAAATACTTAAAAACCAATATAAATCTTGTCAGGATTTGTGTTGGTTTTTTTTTAAAATATACCCAATAGAATAACCACTAGTAACTAAAGGGAGAAAGGATGAATAAACCAGTGACTTATCAGACAAGTGACAATATAAATATTATCAATATTAACTAATAAATTTTCCACCTTTTGGTGGATAGAGTTCCACATGAGCAATAACAGTTTAGTATCAATTTCCGATTATAGCAAAGAAGAGATTCTGGCTATTCTCGATTCGGCAGCGGAATTTGAAGCCAATCCGAACCGTAAAATTCTGGATGGAAAAGTGATTGCCACCCTGTTTTTCGAACCTTCTACACGAACCCGGCTTAGTTTCGAAACGGCAGTAATCCGGCTGGGAGGTTCTATCATTGGCTTCTCCGATGCAGCTACCAGCAGTTCATCAAAAGGTGAAACACTGAATGATACCATTCACATGGTGAGTTGTTATGCTGATGCCATCGTCATGCGTCACCCGCTTGAAGGTGCAGCCCGGTATGCAGCTGAGGTATCACCGGTTCCGATTATCAATGCCGGGGATGGATCTAATCAACATCCCTCACAAACATTACTCGACCTGTATTCGATTTTCAAAACACAGGGTACACTTGAAAACATGACGATCTGTGTGGTAGGTGATTTAAAGTACGGAAGAACAGTCCATTCACTGATCATGGCCATGTCGCATTTTCACCCTACATTCAAATTTATTGCCCCGGATGAATTAAGGATCCCCGATGAATATAAAGTATTTTGCAATAAGAATGATATCCCTTTTACCGAAGTCACTGACCTGAATGATAATTTCAATGATGCGGACATATTGTATATGACACGTGTCCAGAAAGAACGCTTTCTGGACTTAATGGAATATGAACTGGTGAAAAATGTGTATACGCTTAAAAATTCAATGCTTTATAATACGAAACCAAACCTGCGTATACTACATCCACTTCCAAGGGTAAATGAAATTGATCCGGATGTTGACGACAACGATAAAGCATATTATTTCCGACAGGCTCAAAACGGATTGTATATTCGCCAGGCGATTGTAAGCAAGGTGCTGGGACTTTAGGAAGAAGAGGTAAGAGGTAAGGAGTAAGAGGTAAGGAAAGGAAAGGAAAGAGAGAGATGAGGAATGAGAGATTAGGAATGAGGTAAAAAAAGGAAATACAAATTAGTATCGTGCAAATTGTAAATCGTAAATTGTAAATTGTACATATTTTTCGGTTTATTTGATAAGAGTAGTAATAAATTCGTGTAATTCGTATATTATGGTAACAGATAAAAAACTTAAAGTAGCTGCATTACGAAATGGTACAGTGATAGATCATATTCCTTCGGATAAACTATTCAAAGTAGTTTCAATTCTGCATTTGGATAGCTGCCTGAATCAAATTACATTGGCAAATAATCTTGAAAGTGCAAAAATAGGATCCAAGGGACTTATAAAAATATCGGACAGGGCATTTGCTGAAGATGAAACAAATAAAATAGCGTTGATTGCCCCCAATGCTAAGATTAATATTATCCGCGATTATCAGGTTGTTGAGAAACGGCAACTCAAATTACCAGATGAAATACGTGAAATCGTACAATGCACCAACCCGAATTGCATAACGAATAATCAACCGGTGACCACCAGGTTTTTGGTTTTAAATAATAACGATGAAGTAATGCTGAAATGCCATTACTGTGAGCGTGAAGTACGACGTGATGAAGCCCGGATAAAATAGTATTTAAATAAACCATGATGAAAGAGACTCCAGATACAAAAAAAATTACAGTTAAACCTATAGAAAGTGATGCAGGGAAAGGACATGTTTCATGGAAACCGGGAACGCTTATATATCCCCTCCCTGCAGTACTGATTTCATGCGGAAGTAATGAAGCAGAATATAATCTACTAACCATTAGTTGGGTTGGAACAATTTGTACAAACCCTCCTATGTGTTATATTTCAGTTCGTCCGGAACGCTATTCTTACGATATCATCAAAAAGAATATGGAGTTTGTCATTAACCTTACCAATGAAAATATGGCTTTTGCTACTGATTGGTGTGGAGTACGTAGTGGCAAGGATCATAATAAATTTGCCGAAATGAAACTGACTCCGGCAAAATCCGAATTAATTAATGCCCCCATAGTCAAAGAATCACCGTTAAGCATCGAATGTCGGGTAAAAGAAATTATAAAACTTGGTTCGCACGATATGTTTATTGCCGATGTTGTCAACATCCAGGCAGATAAAAGATATATTGACCCTGTAACAGGTGAATTTAAACTCTTTGAAGCTAAACTGATTGCTTATTCACACGGACATTATAATAAACTGGGCGATGAAATAGGAAAGTTTGGGTGGAGCGTGAAAAAGAAGAAGAAATAAAGTGGTTGATTGGATAATTGGTTGATTGGAAAAGAAGAAAGAAAGGTAAGTAATGAAAATAATTAAGGGGTCATTATGAAACATGAAATAGATCTTACTACCTGGAAAAGACGGGAACACTTTGAAGTCTTTAAAGACTTTGATGACCCACTTTTCGGGATTACAGTTAAAGTTGAATGTTCAAAAGCATATCGTAAATCTAAGGAAACAGGTAATCCGTTTTCATTATATTACTTATATTTGTCACTTAAAACAGTAAATGAAATAGAAGAGTTCCGTTACCGCATTGAAGATGATAAGGTGTTTTGTTATGACCGCGTGGATGCCGGACCTACTATTTTCAGGGACGATGAAACTTTCGGATTCGGTTACCTGAAGTATGATAAGGACATTGCTAAGTTTATGGTTCATGCCAAAATAGAAGTTGAAAGGGTAAAAGCTGAAAGGGGTTTGAAATTTCCGGCTTCAGGTGAAAATATGATTCATTATTCGACTCTTCCATGGGCTGATTTTACAGCAGTCAACCATGCCCGACGACTGGATAGTGGACGAAGCATTCCTAAAATAACTTTTGGTAAAATCACCCGGGAGGGCAGTAAAATGTGGATGCCGGTGGATATACATGCCAATCATGCGGTCATGGATGGATTTCATGTCGGCAAATTCATTGAACGGTTTCAGGAACTGCTCGATCAGGAGTGAGGAATCAGAGGTGAGGAATGAGTAGAAAGAGGTAAGAGGCAAGAGGCAAGAGGTTAGAAAAGAAAAGAAAAGAAAAGAAGAAAAAAGAAGAAAAATACTGGATTAGTAATTGGTTATTAATGACATACAATTACATAAACAGTAAAGAAAATCAGTAAAAAAAACACTCATAAGCTAATGGCTTCTCCCCTCTCCTTAAGGAGAGGGGTCGGGGGTGAGGTGATTAAAATAAACAAATTGAATATAATTCGTCCGGTGACTATCTGCTTTTGGGCTGTAAAACCGGATCTAAGAAAAAAAAGAAAAATGAAAAGAGACCAGGTGATTTTTGACATCATTGCACGGGAAAAACAACGTCAGTTGAAAGGAATTGAATTAATTGCTTCCGAAAACTTTGTAAGTGATCAGGTGATGGAAGCTATGGGTTCCGTATTGACCAACAAATACGCCGAAGGCTATCCCGGAAAACGTTATTATGGAGGTTGCGAAGTTGTGGACGAAAGCGAACAAATTGCTATCGACCGCTTAAAAGAGATATTCGGAGCAGAATGGGCAAACGTACAACCTCACTCAGGTGCACAAGCCAATGCTGCCGTATTTTTAGCATGTTTAAATCCGGGCGATAAATTCCTTGGATTAAATCTGGCACATGGAGGACACTTGTCGCACGGGTCGCTGGTAAACAGTTCGGGCATTCTTTATAAACCTTTTGAATATAATGTCAAAGAAGAAACCGGACGTGTGGATTATGATCAAATGGAAGAAGTTGCCCTGCGTGAACATCCAAAAGTAATTGTTGGAGGTGGATCAGCTTACTCCCGTGAATGGGATTATAAACGTATGCGTGAAATAGCCGACAAAGTAGGTGCCATCTTAATGATCGACATGGCACACCCAGCAGGATTAATTGCTGCCGGATTGTTGGAAAATCCATTGAAATGGGCGCATATCGTTACTTCAACCACACACAAGACATTACGTGGCCCCCGTGGTGGAATCATTTTGTTAGGAAAAGATTTTCCAAATCCATGGGGAAAAACAACTCCAAAAGGTGAAATAAAAATGATGTCTGCCCTACTCGACTCTGCTGTTTTTCCGGGAATTCAAGGTGGTCCGCTGGAACATGTAATTGCCGCAAAAGCAGTTTCCTTTGGCGAATGCCTGCAACCTGAATACAAAGACTATCAGATACAGGTAAAGAAAAATGCAGCCGCCCTGGCTAAAGCTCTTATGGATCGTGGCTTTACCATCGTTTCGGGTGGAACAGACAATCACTCCATGTTAGTTGATTTACGGTCTAAATATCCTGATTTGACAGGTAAAGTGGCCGAGAAAGTACTCGTATCAGCCGACATTACCATCAACAAGAACATGGTTCCTTTTGATACCCGTTCACCATTTCAGACATCCGGTATCCGTCTTGGAACACCTGCTATCACTACCCGTGGTGCAAAAGAAGATTTAATGGTGGAAATTGCCGAAATGATTGAAACCGTGCTTTCGAATATCGATAATGAAGCAGTCATCAATTCGGTGAAAGAACGCGTGAATAAAACGATGTCGAAGTATCCGTTGTTTGCGCAATAATTCAGGAGTGAGGAGTGAGAAGTGAGGAGTGAGGAGTGAGTAAGAAATGAGAAATATGTTTTAGTCGTATAACTTTAAATTTAAAACTATATGGATGAAATTATTGATTATAATCGAAAGTACTCTTTACGAACAAAGAAATTTGCAGTTAGTATTATTAAATTTTATGCAAATCATTGTAAGAAAACTGAAGAATTAAGAATTATTGGGAAACAATTCTTACGATCAGGAACATCAGTTGCAGCTAATTTTCGGGCTTATTCACGTGGAAGATCTGTGGCTGAACGTTATTCTAAAATGTGTATAGTGGTAGAAGAAACAGATGAAACTCTTTTTTGGTTTGAACTTATTGAAGAAGCCGAATTGTTGGATAATTCTATATTTTCATCTATTAAACAAGAGTCATTTGAATTGTTGAAAATATTTTCAGTTACAAAATCAAAATTAAAAACTAACTAACACTCATTTCTCATTTCTCATTCCTCAATACTAAATATCTATGATTGAAAAAATCTTCGAACTATCCGAGCTGACAGACACCACCGTTTTTTATGGAATAAACAACAACAATGTTCGCTTATTAAAAATTTTGCATCCCAATGTCAGATTTTCGGCCAGGGGGAACATTATTAAATTAGCCGGGAATGAAGAAGATATTAACCAGATCTATTCAACTATTTTAAAGTTAGAACGTTATTGCATTGATAATAATATTTTATCTGAAGAAGACATTATTGAAATTGTCAAAGGCAATGTCCCGAATGAGATTAAATTTGAACATCTGATATTGCATGGTGTGAATGGTAAATCCATCATGGCACGTACGGTGAATCAACAGAAACTGGTAAAGGATTTTGATACCAATGATTTGTTGTTTGCCATTGGCCCTGCCGGATCGGGGAAAACATATACCGCCATTGCACTGGCAGTTCGTTCATTGAAAAACAGGGAAATAAAAAAGATTATTCTCAGTCGTCCCGCCGTGGAAGCCGGTGAAAAGCTTGGTTTTCTTCCCGGTGATATGAAAGAAAAAATAGATCCGTACCTGCAACCCTTGTATGATGCCTTGTCGGATATGATTACGCCACTGAAACTGAAGGAATATCTCGAAAATGGCACCATTCAGATTGCTCCACTTGCATTTATGAGAGGACGAACGTTGAATGAGGCAGTGGTTATACTGGATGAAGCCCAGAATACGACAACGTCACAAATAAAAATGTTCCTGACCCGAATGGGCATGAGTGCTAAAATGATAGTTACAGGGGATATCACACAGATTGATTTACCCCTTTCACAGAAATCAGGATTGATTGACGCCCTGGAAGTTCTTAAAAACATAAAAGGCATTGCCCGTGTAGATTTTGATATCAAAGATATTGTACGGCATAAACTGGTTCAACGGATTGTGGAGGCGTATGAAAAGAGGACGGAATATTTAAAATCTGCAAAAAATGTCTAAGTTCAGGATTGAATTTAGTTCTCCTGTTAAAATAGAATGGGTAAGAATTGTCACAGAATGGCGAGAGAAAATAACTGTGTCAAAAAATATTGAAGTTATTGAATTAGTGTTTGATCAAGAAGTTCAATTGAACAATTTTGATCCATTACATATTGTATTATTATCTTGTTTCATTGATGATATTCAAACAAAAGGATATATCGTTCGTTTAAGCTTTAATGATAACGACTTGCATAATTACTTATTTAATGAAATTAATTTAAAAACTTATTGGGGTAAAAATAAGATTGATCATATAGATTCACCAGTAATATCAGATTTTAATATTTGGAGAATTACTGAAAATGGCAAAGAATATTACAGTATTAGTGTTCATGATTATTTTAAACGAAGTTACTTTTCAGGATTTGATTTATCATCTTTAAAAAATGCATTAAATGAATTATATTTCAACGTTTTTGATCATGCAGAAGCTCATGGAAATGCTTTTTCATTCATTAGATATGATAAAGAAGCGGGAAAAATACGAGTAGCAATATGTGATTTTGGCAAAGGTATTGGGAGAACACTTCGCGAAAAATACACAAACTTTGAAAATGATTGTATTGCATTAGAAAATTCAATTAAAGTCGGGATCTCTGCTAGAACACAGAAATACAATAAAGGGTTTGGTTTAGACAACGTTACTTCAGCCATAAAAAAAGGGGATGTTTTTAGAATCGTAAGCAATGAAGCCTTACTACAAATCGAAGATGACAGTTTAAATATAAAAACTCTCAAAATACCTTTTGATTTTAGAGGGACATTGATTTATTTTGATGTTGCAATTGAAAGTTTTGAAAAAGAAGAAATTCTTGAAAATTTTTCATTCTTTGAGTAAATTAGAAAATATGAAAACTATAATATTAAAAGACATTCTGTCAGTTAATACATTTCCTGTTGCAGGAGATTTTATTTATAAAGAAATTAATACATCAATAATTGCTAATGACAAAGTAATTATTGACATGATCGATGTTTTAACTGTTCCAACAATGTTTCTAAACACATCGTTTGGTGCAATCATAGAAAAATTTGGTTCTTTAAAGTTAAAAGAAAGCATTGGATTTAAAAACATAACAAAATCTCAGGTTGAACGAATACAAAAATATATACTCGATTATAATCAAGTCATTGAAAATAATAAATAAAACATATGAACGCATTAACAAACACCGATTTTCATTTTGATGGACAGAAGAATGTATACCATGGCAAAGTCCGTGATGTATATACAGTAAAAAACGACCTGCTCGTAATGATTGCTACCGACCGTATCTCGGCATTCGATGTGGTACTACCCGAAGGAGTACCTTATAAAGGACAAATGTTGAATCAGATTGCAGCCCGTTTTCTGGATGCAACTGCTGACATAGTCCCAAACTGGAAGCTGGCATGTCCCGATCCAATGGTAACAGTTGGTTTGCGATGCCAGGGTTACCCTGTAGAAATGATTGTACGCGGTTATCTCTGTGGTAGTGCATGGAGAACTTATAAAAGCGGGATTCGTGAAATATGCGGCGTTAAAATACCTGATGGTATGCTCGAGAACCAACGTTTCGAAAAACCTATCATCACTCCTACTACCAAAGCTGAACAAGGTAGACATGATGAAGATATATCGAAAGTAGAAATACTGAAACAGGGATTGGTTTCGAAAGCTGAATACGAATTGCTGGAGAAATACACCATAGCATTATTCCTTCGGGGTACTGAAATTGCAGCCGAACG
>Ga0302271_10000224_pt1 | contig 52907 bp, 23 predicted proteins | sample III_Bog_N1_1_FD_198767 | JGI IMG/M metagenome (GOLD analysis project Ga0302271, IMG submission 198767) | Peat permafrost microbial communities from Stordalen Mire near Abisko, Sweden - III_Bog_N1_1 | ecosystem: Environmental > Terrestrial > Soil > Wetlands > Peat | place: Sweden: Abisko...
ATCGGGAACATTTTGAATTTTTTTTTTAATTAATTTGCTGCATTTGCTTGTGCAGGATGTGAATTTCATTGGGTACACCTACAAGAAGGGAGAGGAGAGAGTGCTTCTAGACCTTTCATTTAATCGTATCTGTTAGAGAATACCTTTGCTATCTTTGTTGAATATTTTTGATTTGGAAGAATAAATACAAATTTAGCAAATGATAGGCGAATAAGGGAAGTTACATAATAATTTTGATATAAATTAAGTAAAAGCTTAGCCTTATTATCTTCTTCCAATAAAGAATTAATCAAAAATGAGAGAATGTTAACGTTGAATTATTGTTTGATCCGCGCTGGAATTATTTTTAGCTAGGTGATCTAAGGTGATATTCACAGAAAGGTTAATACTCATTTGTGTATCTTGTGTTTAAGGAGTGATTTCAATCAACCACTTTGGATTGTAATTTTCAAAGTAGTAACCAAAGTACATTTTTAGGACTAATAACAAAATTTGTAGAGGTGCTTTCCAATTATTTAGAAGAGATAAATAATTAACGTTACTATCTCTCTTAGGATTACTTCAAAGACAAAGATGTGCTTAGAGTTTAAGAAAAAGCACATCATAATAAGATAATCTCCTTTTTAAAGATTTTATGTCTTTTTTGGAGGATGAAACTAAAAAGTATCTTCAGAGGAAGTTGTGGGTGGGGGGGATTAATCGATCAGAGAAACTAAGATTTATTTTTTTTGAAGAATTTTTTTTGACTTCTCCTAATGAATTCATTTAAGATATTCCTTGAGAAGATTAGAATTCTTAAAGAATTCAGAGTCCAATAATAGATTTTAAAACTAATCACCTTCGCAAACCAGGACAAAGTCAGCTTTTAGAGGAAAAGTGAGTTGAAATTGTGATACTTGAGCTGTACTTTGGAACTGATTTGATAATGTATCTTTTTTTAGATTAATTGAGAATAAATAATCAATAATTCGTAAAAGCGGATAGTTTCAGAAAGCAATGCTAAATTGGGAGCTTATGAAGTGGATACTGTTCACTCAAATCTGAGCCTTACTGATGAATTCTACGATAGAAAGATCAAAATGGGCTTTTCAGAAAGTTTTTTACTTAAAATCAGATTCCTCTCACAAATTAATTAATTTTCAATCAAATAAATCTCCCTTTTGCGCTTGTGACAGAATATCATGGAAAAGGTAGAAGCTTGGCTAAAAGAAAAACAAATAAAAGGGTAGCTGTCAAACGCCACTCAATGGAGAGATCGCACTGATGTGTTCAATGCGTTTAGCCTGAAAATATAAAGGGAATGCTGCGTGAAAGTCATAGAAAGCCCTGATGGTTCGCCATCAGATTCAGATATTTACACAGCAGAATTTCTAGGCCCAAAAGAATAAAGACAGAGTATTGTTCATCTCGCAGTTTTTGATCACCTCATCGTGGAAAATAAAATGCAGGCTATCGTGCTTTTCAACAGTGGGTAGAGTTTAACTAGGTTCATGCACATGCATGAAGAGATTCTTCTTCCAGGGTAAGCTGCGGCTCTCGCACTGTAACTACTTGATAAATAAAAATTGCTGAAATCGAAAGGTTGGAGGATGGCTGACTAAATACCAAGTTCTCTGATTTTCTAAGGAAAATCTTCTTTTGAAATCCTTCCGCTGACTGTCAGCGATTCTAACTTCAAGCAGCATGTTTACAAGAAATATGCCAATGCCTTGACTGGAGGAGAGATATTTCCTTATCCACCTGAGACTCTATATTCGGCGCTAACCTTAGAAGATGGAGGATTTATCGAACGAGGAGACAGCTCAGATGTATGGGCGATTGGAGTAATTTTATTTATTTTCCTTGGTGGATCTAAACAGACGCTTCTGAAGTTAGTAGATTATATTAAACGGCCAGAGGGAATTATTGATCTTGATGGCATTCCACTGAGTTTGTTGTTCAAAAAGATCTTTGAGACATCCACAGTCAGGAGAATATCCATTGATAGTCTCATAAATGAACTCTAAGTTGTGTCAAAATACACCGGAAATGCAATAAAACCTAAAAGTAGTTACACATCAATCGATGTGAATATTGATGAGAAATATAAGATTTTTGCAGATTCTGATTCGATTGAATCGCTGTTTAATCGAGGGAGGATCTACTTGCAAGAGAGAGACTATGTACAAGCTACTTCTTGTTTCGAGAAGTGTTTGGGAAAAGTTCGAGAGATTGAAGAAACAAAATAAACACCAGAATTATCAATAAAACGAAAAGAAATCCTAAGAAAATTAGGGAAGATTGATATTTTGTTAGGGAAAAAGTCAGAAAGGCAAAACAAGCAGGAAGAGAATGAGAAGGAAGAAGGAAGTTAGTCTTCAGAAATTGGATAGGCAAAAGCAGCAAAACAGAAGAGAAACAAGATGATCAATTAAGAAGAAGGACATAATAACATTGAACTAGATAGCAACAACAACAACAATGGGTCATATAATTCCGAAATCTAGTTGATCTACTCTGGTAAAAGCAAGCAGTTCTCATAAAGCTGGAAAATTCTATGGGATAATTACATTATTCGCATGCTTGCCAGGAAACTAACCAGAGCAGAAAAATCAAGTTTGAATTTAGCATTGAAAGCATGCTTCGATAGAATAATATTCGAAATAGTGGAATGTCAAACTTTGCAAGGAAAAAGCACAGTAGAATCGACTAACCCAACGATTAATGTCCGCTAAAGTGCAGAATTATCCAGAATCTACACGAGAGCGTTAATTGACCCTCATTAGAGAGCTATAGGGAAGTTCTTAGAACATGCGAGTGCAGCAGCACAAGATCTTGGAAAAAATGAACTTTTATCAAAAGAACTGATGGAAGCAAGGGATTCCATTGTTATTTCCCTTGTTGATGTAGATGCTTATGAACTTGCAAAGGAATATGCTAAAGAAATAAATCGGGAAGGATTGTTTAATGAGTATTTTATATACCACATTGGGGAAATAGAATATCATTAGAAGAATTATGAAGATGCGAAGATGATGATGGAGAGAGTTCTAGAAGGAAATCCTAATTATGTTAAAGCAAATCTGCTCATGGCAAGATGTGCATGGAATTTAAAGGAATACAATGTATTTGGGAAGTATCTAAATAGATGTCTTTAGATCGATCCAGATATGCAAGAAGCTAAAGGGCTGCAAAAGGAGTGGAACGAAAAAGGAAAAGGAGAAGAATAATTATAAGATAATTTAGATGAAAAACTAATGGGTCCGGGCTTGAAAAATGAATTAGAACCACAGACAACAATTCTTCAAACTTTAGAGTATCTCATCAAACGAATTCCAGCAGCTGAGAAACCATACGAATAGCTAAAAATTTCTTTAGAAGGTTCTTCTTTAGCTAACAAATAATAGGCGCTGACTGCATTCTATGGTAGCTCTTCGTAGAAAGATATTAACAATAGTTTCTTGGTTAAAACAGGTAAAGATAAACTCCTTAGCGGTTCTCGTGAAGAATCTCTGTCTTATTTCCAGGCAGCTCTGATAAAATGGCCTCACAGTGTGCACCTCAAATACACCATAGGCAGCTTATTATTCAGGAACAACTTTAGAATCTCTATGGGTATGGATCTCCTTAAACAAGCGATGATGATGGTGCCATAAGAGTTTTATTTCTTTTACTATTAGCAAGCTAGATTTCACATGGAGAAAAACGAAATTGACTTAGCCCTTGAGCAGCTAGATAATTTGTTGAGATATGCTCCAAATCACGTTATGGGTTTGACAGAATATGGGAAAATACTTGTATTTCACAAAAAAGATTACAAATCTGCACTGAAGATCCTCAAAAGAAGTATGAGAATATGTGATAAATCCCCTGGGATTTATGGTGCAATGGGTGTGGCTTATTACAAAGTAGGAAAACTAGATTATGCTGTGCCTTGCTTGAAACTCAGCAGAGAACTCGATAAATAAGATGATTACGTAGATTTCATTTATGGGAAGGCAGCGTATTACAACAACCAGCTGATCGAAGCAATTACAGTGCTTCAGAAACTGCTTGAGAGAAAAGGGTAATAAACCAGCAATAAGCACCCCACAATCAATTTTTACATTGGGCTCTGCAAGAAAGACATCGAGCAAAAGTCAATTAGCTACTTCGAAGCTTGTGCATTAACCACAACAAAGGAGAAACTGCAGATAACTGCTATTAAGATTGTCTTGGGGTTATTGCTGAATCAAAATGAAAATGAAGATCTCATCAGTTTCATGGAGAAAGTTGCAAAAATCACAGATGAAGCAAATGATCCCGATCTCAATGCGCTTATGACCAAGGCAATGCTGAAATGTGAGTACCATTATTTGCTGGCTATGCGATACATTGAGTAAGGCTTACAAGCAAAGCTATTCGTGGAGGAAGATGATGACTATGATATTTGGAAAGATTTAGAGATGGAGTCTCCCTTGTAGTTTGGATGTCTGATTTAAGAAGCGAGAATTATGTTCTTGATAGGAAGAAATGAATATATTATTGCTGAGAATGTAAAGGAACTTCTAAAAGAAATGGAAAAGAACGAAAGAATCTTCCATGAGTCGAAATAACCTGTTATTGAAAGTATCAAAATGGATTACAAAAAGCAAAGGAAGCAGCAATATTCGTTTGTGTTTGACTGGATTTCTGAAGCTGAGTTACTTCTGGCAGAGATCTATGCTTCTTAAGAGAGATTCCCTGAAGCTTAAAAAATCATAAAAATTCTTCAAAGTAAGATTATCTCTCAGCATCTCTAACGTTCAACTGCTCATTTGAATGCTGTGATCTAACTCAAACAGGGGTTATAATAACTTGGACTTAAAATACTCACAAGAAACTTGAAACATGATGCTTCTATCTTCCTGTTTGGCAAGATTCTCTTCGAACAAGGCAATTACGAAAGTGGATTGGCCAAATTTAAGGCTGTGCTCAGTAACAACAAGTCAAATATCAATTACTGTAAGGCAATCGGTGACTTAGAATTCGAAAGGAAAAACTACGGCGGTTCTCTTATGCAATACAAGAACTATTTCGATTAAGTCAACAAATAAAATAGCATCTTAGAGAAACTAGATGAAAATAGAGTAGGTCTTCCTTAAAGAAAAATTGAATTAGACTGTGAAGCCATCGCACAATTAGGGTTTTGCTATTAGAATAACCTAGAACTGAAGATGGCGCTGAAAATGTTCCAACTGAGTCTAAGTATCAACTCGAAATGCTATAATGCGTGGAGCTGGTTCATAAATTAGAAAATTCAACTCAAAGATTATAAAAAGGCAGAAGTTGCCATTTAGAACTGCCTCTAGGTTCAGGAGACTGCTGAAATACGCTATTAACTGGGCCTATGCCGTTTACATTAGAACGACAGAACTTCAGCAGTGGAATAGTTCCAGCAAGCAGAGAAGCTGGATAGTAAACATTTTAAAGCTTTACGATCACTCGGGGAGATCTTCCTTGAAGATAAATCGTATAATATTTGCGAGGAATACTTCAGGAAATGCAGAGAACTTGATGAAAACGATGAAACAACTCTTTTCGGCTTAGGACATTGCATTTGGAGAAACAAGCAAAACTTGGAAGAAGCTGAAGAGTGCTTCAACCTTTCTTTGAAAAAGAACGAAGGCAGCAAGAAAAGTTTCCACACAATTATGGATTTTTGCAAGGAAACTCACAGACTTCCCGAAATCGACTTTTTGTAAAAATATTATGAATTGTACGAAGACAGTATGGAGACTTTGTTTTGGATAGGGGAAGCGTTTTATCAAGCAGCTGTAAATACTGATTTTGTTAAGTACAATGAAGTTTCCTCAAAGTATTTCGAGCTTTTAAATCTATTACTAAAAAGTTAAAAAGAATTTCGATTGGAGAAATACCTCCCTTTTCTGAGGCTAGCGTAGATGGATTACATTAGTAAAGAATTCGATGATTCTTTGAAATATCTCAAAAAGTTTATCGTGATAAAAGAGTTTTTCTAGCCTAAAAATAATGATCAATCCTTCGCAGAATATGCATTTGAAGCTAAGCTGCTCGAAGCAAAACTACTTATTCAAAGAAGAACTTTTAACCAGTCCAAAATCCCTAAAATTCTCTTGCAATGCATCAAAATGAAGCCATCAAACGAACTCCCATATTTGTATTTTGCTCTTCATTTAATCACCAAGGACAGTTCAGCAGCTTGGAAATTCTTAGAAAAGGCAAAACATGCATAATCGATCTCAAATCCTGGTTGTTCATAACGCAAGTCAGAGTTGTTCACATTTCTTAAAGCAATGAAAGTGTTCTAAACAGATGATATTAACACTGGAATTTCACTATTAGAATCCTGCGCCTTTGAGTTCTGTGAAAGTAAAATAACTTTCTTCTATCTTGGGAAAGCCTATCTCAAACTCGAAAATTACAATCAAGCAATAAATAAATTGTATGATTGTGTTGCATCCACTGGACCATTGATAAACGAGGGAATAGCTTTTTCAGTCTAGGATAACATCGATTGTCTGTGCTACCTGGGGATCGCTTAGCAAAAAATCGGTAAGAATTCGGAATCTCTTAAGTGGATCAGGCAGTGCCTTGATATTGATAGCAATAACTCCACAGCGTTACGAATCCAATCAGAAATCTATTTTGAAGAAGGAAACTTAATAAAAGCAATGGAATGTGCTTAGAATGCGAAAGGATTCGATGATTCTGCAGCATATTCCTACAACATTATTGCGATTGTGAGTTTACGAATGAATAACATCTTCCAAGCTATTTAAGCCTTCGAGCAATGCAATCGAATCAATCCACGTTTTCCTTTGATAAATCTGAAACTTGCGACGATCTATGAGTACCTAGCTAGACCTCAAATTGCATTGCAGTATTTCTTGAATCATCTAGCATTTAATTCAAAATCAGCGTTGGTATTGTGCAAAGTTTCGAAACTATTTGGGTATTTCGGAAAATTAGCCCAAGCGGAATAGCATGCAGATAGACTGTACTTAGTCTTGAAAGAAAGAGATCTACGAAAAGAAGAAGGAGTTTCCAGTATTCAACTGAAATAGCCTGCTCCGAAGATTCTCATTGGATTCAAAGAGAAACGAACTGAAGATCTCGCAGATGAACGCGTTTTTAATGAGGAATCAGTTGATTGGGGAGACTTCTATGAAATCAAAGGCTATTTATCTAAGCTTTCGCATAACTTTCCCTAAAGCTTGATGTACTACAATTAGGCCATCGAACTTATTCCAAAAAGCAACTCTAATCCATTACGTTTTTCCTTGGCAGAGATCTACTCCGAGCTTCACGACTTCAGCGAAGAAATCAACTAATATCAAAGTATGATTTCGAATAATCCTGCGAAGAGCGAGTTTCAGTATCTAAACAATTTAGGAAAGGCTTATTATAAGCTTAGCGACTACAAAAATGCTGCCTTTGTTTATAAATTAGGATCTGAATAAGAAAGTTCCGCTAAAATTCTTGGAAATCTTGGAGCTTGCCTTATCGCTTAGCATGACTACGAGGGTGCCTTAAAAGCTCTTGATCATGCGCTTGCGCTAGAGAGAGATCACTCTGAGTCATTCTTCCTTTCAGGATTAGCTTATCAAGGAAAGAAAGACACTTTAAATTCGGCGAGATATTTCGAAAAAGCCATTAAATCATATTCGACTTATTCCCCAGCATATCTATCTCTGGCGTAGATGAAGCTATCTTTAGGGAAGGACAAAGAAGCTATACAGTTATGTCAGCAGTGCTTATCGCAGTCTTAAAAGGACTTGCAAGTGCTGGAGTTTCTCGGGGATATTCATCTGAAAGCAGGAGATGCATGGGCAGCTCTGGCAGTGTTTGAATAAATTCAAGTGTTAGTTTAAACTCTAGAAAAAGCTACAACACAATCCAAGGAGATTGAGCTCCAAAGCAATTTAAAAATCTCTCGTATTCTTGAATAACTCGGTGAAGCAGACAAGGCAATCAGTCATCTGGAGAGTTGCTTAGAAAGACATACAGATCATCCAGCGTATCTTCATGAACTTGGAAAGCTAATACTAGACCACAAAAAGGATTTCCCAAAGGCACTGGACCTTTTCAAATAAGCATCTAATGATTAGCCTGACAATGCGATTTATCTGTTTAGCATGGCTGACGCTCTCCATCGTCTTCAGAGATACGAGCTTGAAATTGAATGCCTCTATCAGTGTCTCGCTTTGAAGCCTTCTTTTCCAGAGAAAATCTATAACAATATCGCCCTTTCTCATTAATCTCTCCGCTAGCCCCTTATATCTCTGAATTTATTGCAAATAGGCATTGCAAATTGCTCTAAGAAATCATCCCAATAATTACATTTCAATTTTGGAAATCTTTTATATTCCTAAAATAAATATCCTGAAGCTACCAAGCACTATGAAAAGTGTCTAGAATAGAATCCTGATCATTTCGGTGCTCTCAACAACCTTGCTAACATCTCTCTTCAATCGAAAGACTTCCAAAAAGCAGCAAATTGCTTCAAAAAATGTTTGAACATGGCCAGTCATGAACAAACTCACTTTTATTCTTCCAGAATTAACGTTCTGCTAAAAAAAGGATACTGTCCAACTCAAATCTGATAAAACATCCTCCAATTGAGATACTTTAGTTGTCAAATAAGAGAAATGTTGTTATTAATATCCTTTGTTTTTTAATAGAAATACCTTTATGTTTTTGTTATTATTTCTGATCAAGATCAGTGGATTATTCGATGAGGCTGATATTCTTAATATTGAGAGCAAATAACTTTTTGAGAATTTAATGAATTAATAAAAAAATAATCTCAAATCGAATCTCTTACAGCAGCATTTTACGGTTGTATTTTTTTGAGCCACAGAGCTGGAATATTTGATGGCTTTTCACCTTAACTCTCAAAAAAAATTATTCTGTCTGATTTTTAGGATTTTTGAAGTATTCCAGAATATCGTTTTTCATTCCTCCATTTTTTATTGAATCTGTAAAAATCTCTCTTTATTTCCCATCTTACAGAAAACCTGAAATTGCATGAGAACTTGAATTTGTTGCTGAAAAAGGTTTTTGAGACATCTACAGCAAGGAGAATCTCCCTCCATCAATCGTCTCAAAAATAATTTACCAGAAGAAAAAAAAAGCAAAAAATTCTAAAAATAACTTCTCAAATTTTGAAAAGAAACCTAAAAATCCATGAGGATTACAATTTTTGAATTTATATTATTTTTTTTGAGATAATTCCAGCAATCTTGTTTGCATCTCTTTCTAATTGAAAGATTCTCAAAAACAGCTAATTGCTTCAAAAATGTTTCGCATTGGCCAGCTATGGACAAACTTATTGTTATGCATTCAAAAATAATATTCTTCAAAAAAGGATATTGTCCAAATCAAATCTGATAAAACGTAGGGCATTTGATGAGATATTTTTTGAGGACAATTTACGATCAGTGTATTATCTATTCATTATGAGTTTTCAAATATCAATAAGTATCCACTTTACTTCTTTTCTATAGTTTCTGATGTTTATTATTTATCAAATTATAAAAAGATAATTATTCTTTGGGATTGTCTGCTGTTTTTTTAATAAATCAAAAGTAAATAAAACTTCTAGAGCAATGAACGATATCATTCCAATGAATACAAAGATTTACGAATGGCTAAAAGGAAAGAATCTCAGATGTTAGCTATAGCCATGGAATACCTGGAGAAATCGAACGAATGTGTTCGAGGCGTTCAATTACAGCAGCAAATTATCATGCTTAGTAGTTGTAATTCAAGATAAAGCTGATTAAATCTTATTTTCTGGAGATTCTTAAGACAGAAAAACAAAATTTGACTTCCCTAGTTTTCTCCCACATCCCATAGACCAATAGATAGTGGATGGAAAGCTGTTTGCTATTATCTTGGAAAAACAAGGGAAGAGCCTAACAAGCTGGTTGAAAGATATCAGTAAAGAAAGGATTTCTTCTTAAAGATTTGCATATTTCGGGTTGTAATTATTAGAATTCCAGAAGCTGCTGGTTTCGCGAGACTGCAATTTCGCTGATTAAGCACATAATTTGCTTATTCTTAAGGAAGACTCTGTTAAATTGCTTCCAATTTCAGTTAACGAAAAGAATTTCAAGGAGTATGTATTCAAGTAATATCTACAAGCAATTACTGAAGAAAAAATATTTCTGTATCCTCCTGAGACTCTATATTCAGCGTTGAGCCTAGAAGAAGGTATTTAAAAAGGTGACAGCGCTGATGTATGGGCAATAGGAGTTCTTCTGTTTGCTTTCTTAGGAGGCAAGCCAACTACAATTCTTAAATTAGTTGATTATTCCAAAAAATATTCAGATTTAATGGAAATCGAAGGGTCTCCGCTGAGTTTATTATTCAACAGGATATTTGAGTCTTCTCCAATCAGGAGAATGTTTTTGAAAGAGTTAGAAGAGAAGCTTATTTCCATGAGAAGATAAGATAATGATATTGCGCTTTAGGAAGAGAATGAAGTTAAGGAAAAGCAACAAAAGAAACTACTACTAAAAAGTGAAACACGTTGTCTTTCCGCTGATTCTTTTGTTGCTATGGGTAGGTCTTATTTCAAAAATAAATAGTTTCGCCAAGGAATATAGTATTTCGAGAGATGTCTCCAAGATATAGCAGCTCAAAACAGTGTAAGTTAGAAGCTAATAAATCTTCAATCGTAGCGGATACTCAGAAAACTTGAGAAAATGTATCTTCCTTCTGGTGATAAGTCACTATCATTAACCTTTCATGGAAGAAAATCCGCTTAAAACTAGAGTAAGGCTCAAGAAACTGTAGTATCGGAAGAGAAGAAGAATCTCGAGAGTCTTAGTAGAGAAGACCCTTCTTTAGCAGATTGGAAGACAATATGGAGGATATACATTAGACATTCGATTTTACAAGCATTACCAAGAGAATAATAGTATCTTCTGTATACCTCCATCAAGGATTGTTTGGATCTCATAATCAATGAGCTTGGGGCTATCCCAAGTGCTGATATCAAATATTCCTACAGGAGAGCCCTCATGGATTTAGATTTTCACTCCTTTGGGATATTTTTATGTTGCGCGCATCTCCAAGCAGAAGAGTCCAAGAATCTTTAACTTTACCAAGAAATCTCTGCAGTTATTGAGCAAAGTATTTAAGATCTAGATACTTTGGAAGGTGAACAATAGGAAATTATTCAAGAATATGTAGATGAGTTGCTTAATTATGACAAGAATAACACTTAGCTCTTGTATTTTACAGCAGAAAATCACTTCCATAGCAAGAATTTTCAGGAAACTACAATTGTTCTGAAGAGAATATTATCAATGAATTCTAAGCATCCTCAAGCACATCTACTTCTGGCGAAGACTGCTAATAGCTAAAACTAGCTTTAACTATGTCTACAATATCTCAAAGGATGCTTTAAAATCGATCCAAAGATGTATGCCGCTCATTTGTATTTAGCTGAGATTTACAAGAGCAAAAAGAATTTGAACAAAACTGCGAGAGAGTTGTGTTTTTGTATGAAGTAAGATCCATCAGATAGCAACCTATCCATGAGCCTTGCAGAGATCTGGATTGAGTTCAAGACAAAGAAGAAGAAAAGCTTAGAAAAAGTTAAGAAATATATTAGAAAAACATCGATTACAACGAAGGAATTCTCCTTCAATTTAGGTTAGACCTTCGAGAAGCTGAATGAATTTGAAGCTGCAATGGAGGAATACACACAGGAAATCAACTCGAATAGCCTGCATCTTGACAGCTATTTTAGACTAGCATAGCTGCAAGAAACCTTAGGGAATCTCGATGAAGCGATTAAGACACTGGAATTGTGCCTATCCGTAATTCCTGATACAACAGGAACCATCTATGAAAAGCTGATTAGTCTGTTAAAAAAGTCAAACCGATCTAATAGACTTCAAGAAATAGCTAATTAATATGGCAATGAGCTGTAGGGAACGATTAGAAACAGCAGCGTTATGCGATCAGCAATGGAGAAGTTTGCGAATAAAGACAAGGAAGAATCCTTGCAATATTTCTTATAAGCTATGAAAACATGGCCAAATAACCCATATCTCAAATTCGAAATTGCAAGTCTATTCTTTGAGAACTCATTTGATGTCTTCCTAGCGAGCAAATACATGAACGAAGCTTTTAGTTTATCTCCTAGCAATGAATCCTATCGCTTGCTTCTTGCTCAGATCTATGTCGCTGAAGAACAATTTGAGTTAGCTCACTAAGAACTTCTGATACTGCATGCATCTTCTCCAGAGAATCCGCAAGTCTTGCTTGAACTCGGGAAACTGCTGCTGTATCATAAAAAAGACTACAATGAAGCCTTTAAGTTGCTTAGCGCAGGTTTGAACCTGTGCAATGTATCCGTAGACATTAAGAATGCCCTCGGTGTAGTTTGCTATAAATAGAAGAAATTATCATTGTCACTTATGCATTTTTAAGGCGGCAGAGTCATCGACAAAGATATCAATCAACGCAAAGATGATAGAGTCGAGATTATTTATGGGAAATGCTTATATTTCAACTAACGATACTTAGAGGCATATGCTGTGTTTCAATAGTTTTTCAAGGTTAAAGATCTTGGGAAGTATCCGACTGTGCTGTTTTATCTAGGTATATGCAACAAAGAGCTAGACAAAAAAAGCACAAGTTTTTTCATGGATTGTGCAGCGAAATCGAAAAAAGAAAAGCAACGGATTCTTGCATTGAAACTCGCATTACAAAGCAAGCTCAAGTACTGTTAGATTAAGGAAATCAATAACTTTAAGAAAAAGGTAATTTCCCTTGCAGAGAGTTCAACTGATCCAGATATGTGCGCAATTCTGTGCAAAGCTGAGCTGTACTGCAATTCGAATTATTTATTTGCTATGCACTATGTCGAGTAGGGGTTGTAAGCAAGTTTATTTGGGGATTCAGATGAGGAAAAAGAAGCAAAGGAGGAGGGAAAAGATGTTGATTTGAAAACAAAACGATTTGATTTGTAATTCTTCGGATGCTTTCTTTAAGAAGCAAGAATTCACTTTTTAATGGGTAAAAATATTGATAAAGTTTTACTAAAAGTCAAGCTTCTTCAAGAGCAACTCCTCTAAGCAACAGCGAATAAGTTAGAGAAAGATGTTGCAGCTGCTCAAGACGAAATAGCAATAAAGAAACGGAGTTGGTAGGTCTTCAATTGGAATTAAGATCTCTTATTACTTTTAGCTGAAATCTATATCTCCAAAATGGAATTCACGAAAGCATCTGAAATACTAAAGCAATTAGAAGATCATTCTGAAGATACTAATTTTTAGAAGCACATAAATCATCTGACGGCACTTATCCTGCTCAGGACTGGGAAAGAACAAGAAGGAATCGATTCTCTCAAAGCGAATAACAATTTCCATCTCTCTTGTTTTAAGCTTGGGATTATTTTACACAACTAGAATAAACATGACTTAGCGAGAAGTCTATTCAAGATAACCTTGGAAACATGTGGGGATGACTTTTATTATTATTAGCAAATCGGTGATTTGGAGTTCTAAATCAAAAAATATGATCTTTCCATGCACGCATATTAAAAATACTATGAGTTAGTCAAGGCTCAAGATAAAATGATCTAAGAATTAGATAAAAAAAGACATCTTTCTTCCCCTAGAAGACTTCTCTTCGATGCACAAACAGTTGCTAATTTTGGATTTTGCTATCAAGTTGACAAGAAGATACCTGAATCGATCGAGAAGTTTGAGTTGAGTTTGAGCATAAAGTCAAATTAACCGAGAGTCTTAGAATGGCTGGGAAATTCGTTTATGTTAGGGAAACAATTCGATAAAGCAGAAGAAACGCTAAAAAAATCAATTGAATTGCATCCAAGTGCAGAAGCATTCTACCTCTTGGGGTTGTGTTGCAAGCATTTCAAGAAATGCGCTGAAGAGAAAGAATGCTATCTGAATGCCGAAAAACTTGATAGCAAGCATTTCTATGCAGTTCGATCCCTTGGAGGAATATATCTTCAAGAGGAAGAATACACAGTAGGCTAAGAGTATTTTGAGCGATGCGCAACGATAGACAAAGATGATCAAGTTACATTCCTGGGATTAGTAAATTGCAAGTTGAGAATAACTCCAAGTAAAGGAGGGTCTGATTCTACCAGTTGTACAGAGAATATTCTTATTAAAAGTCAAGCAAGTCCAGAGGATTTTATGAGATTAGTACTGCTCTACAAAGAAGCTAGAATGCTGCCTCAATTTGATTTCATTAAATCACATAAACAGTACCTCCTTAAAAACACAGATTCTATTTTTCTGTTAGCAGAGATGTTCTATGAGGCTGCTGAGACAGAAGAGAAATATTAAAAAATAGCTGAGACGTTATGTTTAAAAATAATCTCTGATATTCAAATACAATATCTTTATGAAATTGCTATTTCTTTTCTAAGATTGGCGTAAATCCGCTTTCGAAGTAAGAGATTCAAAGATGCCTTTGAGTTTATTCGGAAATTCAACTAATGGAAATACGATAAACATAAAGTCTAACTGAATTAATCTAGCAATGACACACATTCGATTCGTTTTTAAGCTCGGTTCCTCGAAGCATAACTTCGCTTGGCATTAGGGGAAAAGAAGGTTTCTGAATTACTCCTGGAATGCATGAGAATTGAACCATAGGCTGGAATTCCTTATTTGTATTTCGCCCTTCATTTGATCTCGAAAAGCAGCTACAATGCAGCATGGAAATTTTTAGACAAAGGAATAGCACTTTGCAAGGGGGGTGAACAAAGAAATTAGGACTCAATTAAATCTGAGTTAGTGCTATTCCTGCAAGCGATGAAAGCAGTTCACACAGGAGACATCCCCCTTGGAATTAACTTGCTAAAGCAATGTCTGAAGGAATTTAACTCCAGTTAGATATGCTACTTCCATCTTGGGAATATCTACATGAAATAAGAAGAATACCAAAATGCAATTGATAATTATCTCAATTGCTTAATCTAGTCAACAATGAAGCATTAACTTTCCCCCCCCTAGGATAACATTGACTGCTTGTGTTCCTTAGCAATCGCTTATTAAAGGCTAAAATAATTCAAAGAATCATTAGTTCATGTTGAGAACTGTCTGAATATCGATCGTGGGAATCTAATTGCGTTAAGAATACAATCGGAGATTTACATCGAACAAGGTAAGTTTAATAAAGCATTCTAATCACTGTAGATGGCATTTTCAAATGAAAATACAGATCCTCAATGGTATTACATCCTGGGAAAAGTCAGTTAGAAAGTTAAAAATACTTTCACAGCAATGAAATCTCTCTAAAAATGCTCAGAGATCAGCTAGAATTAGGATTGTCCGTAGATTCAACTCAGCCTCGGTTTGATTTACGAGTCTGTTAAACGACCGTAGTTATCTTTCAACCATTATCTGCAATATCTCGCATATTTTCCTACTTCAACTTTAGCGCTATTCAGAGTTTCTAGATTGCTCGTTTATTTAAAAAAACTTAACTCCGCACAATCTCATATTGACAGATTATTCTAAATTCTTCGGGATAATCAATAATTGAAAAACAAGATATCCAAAGCACTAAAACCAATTGATGTAAATACTTAGAAATTACTCGATATTCTCGAAGATGGCTCATTCAATGAGGATAAAGAAATTATTAACCTTGGTGATGCTTATTCTGTGCTAGGATATCTGCAGAAACAATAAAATAATCTGCCTGAAGCACTCATCTCGTACACCGAAGCACTGAAAATTAACAATAGTGAAGATACATAGTATTCAATTGCACTTATTCTAAATGATTTAGGGAAATAATCTGAAGCTATCAGGGCATATGAAGCTCTTATTGCTTGCACTTCTTCGAAAAAGCAGCTGTTGCACTACAGTGTTAATTTAGGGAATACATGCATGTAAATAGGTGATTTTCTTGAAGCCTCAAAAGCATACAAAAAAGGTATTTCAGAGGAAAATGAAACCTTCAAAGTATTAATTAATCTAGGTGCATGCTTGTTGACTTAAAAAAAGCATGGCTCTGCAATTAAATAGCTTGAAATAGCCATCTCTATGGAAAGAGATTAGCATTCAGCGTATTTTCTCTTAGGATTGGCATACTAATAAAAAGGAGATATTCCAAATTCTGTGAAATATTTAGAAAAAGCCCTGAAATTAGAAGAAACGTATGTCCCAGCTTATTTATCTCTCGGATAGGTGAAAATGTCCCTTGGGCGGATTCCAGAAGCGACTTAATTATTACAAGTATGCTTGTAGTAATCGCCTAAGGATTTGAGAGCCTTATCATTCTTAGGGGATTCTCAAATAAAAGCAGGCGATTATTGGACGGCTTTGGCATTATTCGAGCAGATTCTCTAGAGATATTCCACTCTTGAAGGATCTAACTTTGATAAAGCCATCGAAATTCACGCAAATCTGTAGATTGCTAGAATCTACAGATATCTGCATGAACCAGATAAAGCAATAGATTATTTGAAGACTTGCTTAGAAAGATCTACTAATCATCCAGTATATCTTCATGAGCTTGGAACATTGATAGTTTTCTATAAAGGTGATCTTAAAGAAGCTCTGTAGCTGTTTAAGTAAGCAGCTGAGATTTCACCTGAAAATCCATACTATATGTTCAGTATCTCTGATACTCTTCATAGGCTTAAAGAATATGAGCTTGAAATCAACAGCCTTCATCAGTGCTTAGCTTTGAAACCTTCATTTGAGGGATAAATTTTCAATAATCTTGGAATTGCTTATGAATCTCTTAAATTAACTAACAAAGCATTGGATGCATATCAATCAGGTATCAAGTGCTGTCCTGATATGTGTGAAATTCACTTTAATTACGGAAATCTTCTTTATGAGTTGAAGAAGCTAAAAGAAGCCGCATATGCATATGAAAATTGTATTAAAATTGATTCACTTCATTACAGTGCATTTCACAATCTCGCAAATGTATCGGTTATCTTGCATGACTTCCAGAGATCAGCAGAGTGCTTCAGAAAATGTTCAGTTATCTAGCCTAAGCATCATCATCATGACATTGCTAGGAAAATAGATATTCTAGCGAAAAGAGGGTATTTTGTGTATTGAATATGAAAAAACCAAGGATAAAAGAAACGAAAAATCATTGTGTACAGTAATCAAGTGAATTTTATTTGAAAATATTCTCAACATGACTACCTATGTAAATAATATTATTTTTGCTATTTTTGTAAACCCTTTTTTAGCATAAGTAAGCCAGCCTCCGTTATTTCTAAAATACTATATTAATGTAATATCGCTTTGACGAGCTTAGTTAAATAACTTAGCAAAAGTTCTATTAATTGAAAATACTTTTGAAAAGAAAGTTGAGAAAGATAATACAAATTAATTAGGAGAGGAAAATACAGCTATTTTTGGTGTGTTTTCAATTCATTTTAATAACTGGAAAATGTATTAATAGTGAATATGTATTTTGAAAAGAGGAGAAGACAAGAAAAATAAGATCTTAACGGAGTTATGAGGTTAATAATTGAAATTATCAAATTAATATAATTTCTGTCAATCAAATGAAAAAGAAGCTAAAATTATCTAATAAGAAAAAATAGGATAGATATTTCATTATTTTAAGAATGAATTTTCACATCAATTTTGTAAGAAATTTCATGAATTTTAACAATCATACAAATAAATCTCTGAAAAGCACAAAAACTCTTTAAACAAAATATGGAAAGCTGAAATGTGTTTATGAGCCTCCATTTCTATCAAATACAATCACATTTATTAAAAAAAGATACCTTGGAAAGTTGATTGAAAAAAAGAGAGAGTCAGCCAATAAGCTGTTGCCTTTAAACTCAAAAACAAAAAAGGACAAAGAAATTATTTGGTAAAAATTAAAACATTGAAAAGGAAGATATCTTCAAATTCAAAGAAGAAAACATACAATGAAAAGGAAAGAATCAATTTAAATCATTTGTTAAAATTTGTTACAATCATGAAAGAAGATTACCATTATTTTAAACAAATAAGCTAAATTGAATGATTGTTTATCAATAAAAAAAGGAATTTAAATCTCAAAAAATAAGTTATTTGGTTTGTCTTCAATTGTTCATCTCCCTTCATTGGTACTACAAGTTGTAGTGATGAGCTTGAGATATTTAATTAATTTATCCCTCTTGATTCTCTCACTTTCTTTTATTTTTAATTTTAAATACCTTTTACAATAACTAATTATTCAAAATCTCAAAGAGAAATCCACTGACATAAAAGACTGGCAGCATATTAAAATTAAATTTAATTGTTTAATAGCATATTCTTCTTTCTTTCAAGTAAATCTCCATATCAAGGAGATACAAGTAATAAACACAATTCAAAGACTATTTATCTTCTTCTTGGAAAAAAGATCCTCACATAATTCATAAAATTAAAAATGGAAATATTTTGAATGTAAATTGACTGTTTTTATTAGACAGTTTGAAGAAGAAATGGGAAAATTATGAATTATGATCTAATTTATGAGACTTTTTTATATTTACAAAATAAAATTAGAAAACCTACTCTTTAAGACTAGTTTAAATTTTGAAGTCTATAGAGAGATAATAATCTACTCATTAAAGCTAGCTTTAATTTCTCATAAATGGTGGACGAATAGAATCGAAGAATAATGATTTTTATTGGGTAGTTTTTATTTATTACCTTTCAAGTTCCTTGGTTTGACCTTCTTATTTCTCATATGCTTCATTGAAGAACCCTCTTCCTTAATACTTTAGATTTCTTATTTATGTATGTTTTTTGAGATTAGGAAGATATGTCCATAATAGAACAAAAAAAATATTCTTGCGAGAAATAATAATTAATTTCTATCAAATTTCTATTCAAAACTGAATAACAATAATTTTAAAACATAAACACAATATTCAAGGATTGCACTAGTACCTTTATTATTTTCAGATAATTCAAGAGTCAATTAATGAAAAGAAGCTCAAGGCTTCCTTTTCCTTTGATTCTTTCTTAAATGAGAGGGAACTTCAAGAAAGAGAGAAAATAAAGTAGAGAATTATATAACTGAAAAAGAATAGAATGCGCTTAGATGATATTATTGTTTGTTTTTTTCTTTTTTGGTCAAGTAAAATGGCAATAAATCATGAAGATAAAATAAATTAATTGTATTATATTGTAAGGCTCTATTAGTGCTAGCATGATCAATAGTTGTCTTTTTACTGTTGTTTTGGATCTGATGTCTAAAGAAAGAGAAGAATACGAAATTTTAAGATAATTACAGTCTAGTGAGGCTATTAAGTGCGTATTAAATAATTGATCATTTTCTAGTGAAGGAAGAAAAGAGAAAGAAAGCCTTTGACAATTTGTAACTTAGTCTTCCAATTTTTTTATTTTAAATATTAGGAGGCTTTGAAGAAACATCGGTAATAATAATTAAATAAAAAAAATACAAACAATAATTCACAAAAAGAAATGAACAAACTTTTCGTCATCTTCGCACTTGCAGCACTATTTGCTTCTGCTTCAGCTGCAACTTGTGCCACAACTATTACATATAAATGTAAGGCTTGTGACACTCAAAATGGAATTGATTGTAACTCCTGTGAAACAGGCCATTACCTCGTTTCAAAAACCTGTCAAGCTTGCTCTACGATCAACGCTGATTGTACCACGTGTTCTGCTGCTGGTGTATGCTTTGCCTGTTAGGGTTCAAGAATCCCCAGCCCAGATGGAAAAACTTGTGTTTCTTACTGCAGTACTATCGATGCTAATTGTATGGCTTGTTCTAGTTAAGGTAAATGCACTGCCTGTTTGGGTTCAAGAATTCCCAGCACAGATGGAAAAACTTGTGTTTCTAATTGCAGTACTATCGATGCTGATTGTATTGCTTGTTCTGATGGTAAATGCACTGCCTGTTTTGGTCTAAAAAAACTCAGCACTGACGGACAAACTTGTGTTTTAGATTGCAGGGTTATCGATGCTGATTGTACTGATTGTTATGCTGGTGTATGCTTTACCTGTTTTGGCTCAAAGTTCCCCAGCAAAGACGGAAAAACTTGCGTTTCTGATTGCAGTTCTATCGACACTGATTGTACTGCTTGTTCTACTGATGGTAAATGCACTGCCTGTTTGGGGATAAGAATCCCCAGCACAGACGGAAAAACCTGTGTTTCTAATTGCAGTACTATCGACTCTGATTGTATTGCTTGTTCTGATGGCAAATGCACTGCCTGTTTGGGCCTAAAATAACCCAGCACAGACGGACACACTTGTGTTTTAGATTGCAGGATTATCGATGCTAATTGTATTGCTTGTTATGCTGATGTATGCTTGACCTGTTTGCGTTCAAGAATCCCAAGTGTAGATGGAAAAGCTTGTGTTTTTGATTGCAGTTCTATCGACACTCATTGTACAGCTTGTTCTTCTGATGGAAAATGCACCGCCTGTTTAGGTTCAAGAATCCTCAGCTCAGACGGAAAAACTTGTGTTTCTGATTGCAGTGTTATCGACGCTGATTGTACGGCTTGTTCTGATGGCAAATGCACTGCCTGTTTGGGCATAAAATAACTTAGCCCAGACGGATACACTTGCGTTTTAGATTGCAGGGTTATTGATGTTGATTGTGCGGCTTGTTCTACTGATGGTAAATGCACTGCTTGTTTGGATTCAAAGTACCCCAGCATAGACAAAAAATTTTGTGTTCCTGATTGTAGTTCTATCGACGCTGATTGCATTTCTTGTTATGCTGGTGAATGCTTTGTCTGTTAGGGTTCAAGAATCCCCAGCCCAGACGGAAAAACTTGTGTTTCTTACTGCAGTACTATCGACGCAGATTGTAAGGCTTGTTCTGATGGTTAATGCACTGCCTGTTTGGGTATAAAATAACCCAGCACAGACGGAAAAGCTTGTGTTTATTGAATAATTACCTTGCTTGTTATACTACTTGTCCTGCTGCTGGTGCTGGTGCGTGCATCTTGTGAGACTGGATTTTCTGCCAACACTGCAGAAACAGCATGTGTGTACACTTCCAATATTTCTTTCGCATAGTCCCTCATTTCTGCTCTCTTGGAAAAAATTCATCATATTCTTTTACACTTTTGAAAAGTTTGTTATCTGTATTTTTATCGGTAAATAAGTTGAAAATCTTTTCATTTCTTAAAATCATCTCTTTCATTTTTGATTAGTTTAATAAAATTCATTATTGCACATTAGTTATTTTTTATTGTGATAAAAAATAGTAATTTAATCAAAAAGAAGAAATGTTCAGCTGCAGATGGCAATACCTTTGCAGGAGCACTAGCAAAAATATTCTCCACAAAAACTAAGATAAGATTTATTTTTTGAAAAGAATTATTCTCAAACTCAAGAATTCCTTTAGATTCAACTTAGATCTGCAAGTCCAAAAGAGCAGATTATAGAAGTAATGGCCTCCTCAAGGAAAAGAGCCATAGCACTACTGTTCCAAATAAGGTCTAAAGATTGTCTAGCAATAGATTTCTTTCTATCAAATCTAAAAGTATAAAACCGCATTTAATATTTGCTCTGTATACTATCCTTTTAGAAATGATGGAAACCCCACCTCAATTTTTTTATCTTGCACTAAAGCAAATAACCTTTGTGTCATATTTTAGAGCCAGAAGAGAGTTTTAAAACTAAATAGTTTATATGTTAATATCTTTTATATTTCATTAATAAAAGCTATTAAAATGATTTTCGGAAAGCTATCCAATATTATTTTTACTGATGAGTCTTTCTTTTCAGTTAGAAATAATAATTTTTTCATTTGGTATTATGATAAATCTCAAAAAAAATATTCTGCCTGATTTTTAGTTTTTCATTCCTCTATTTTTTATTTAATCTATCAAGAAAACTTGGAATTTCATGAGCCAGATAAAGCAATAGATTATTTGAAGACTTGCTTGGAAAGATCTAAAAATCATCCAGCATATCTCCATGAGCTTGGAACATTGATAGTTTTCTGTAAAGGCGATCTTAAAGAAGCTCTGTAGCTGTTCAAGTTAGCAGCAAAGATTTCACCTGAAAATCCATACAATATGTTTAGTATCTCTAATGCTCTTCATAGGCTTAAGGAATATGATCTTGAAATCAGTTATCTCTAAAGTTTAGTATGTACTATCTAAGAAGAGAGCGGAATAGTATCATTGAGCAGAATATCAATCAAAAAGTAGATTTTGATTTCTAATGAAGTCTAAATTATTCTAAAACATCTTTTTCTTTCTTAAAGGTCTAAACCAATTGAATTCATATAAAGATGTTCATAATAGATGGTAATTGATTTAGAGAAGTATCTTTAGGAGGAAAATACCAAAAATTCCTTAAAGGACTAGTCTCATTGAAATTGCTGCTATTAAGGTTACTTTTATTAGTAGTTCGCTATTGCTGCTAGATTAATTTTTTGTAGGAATAATTTATTCCTCCATTGAAAAGTGGCTTTGATTAAGCATAAGTAAACAATTTCAATCTATCGTTTGAAAGAGCTGATCAAAATAATATTATCTTGGAATTCCAAGACTGATTTAGTGCAACGAATACAGACACTTTTGATATTTCAAATGGAAAAGAGAAAAACTATTTCTTTTTCAACTGAGAGATTTTACCCAAGTTCATGGAATGTGTCTTAGTCTTAAACATAAGGATTTTTAGCATAAAATCCTTTTGAAATTAACCTTGATGAGGTGGATAATAGTAACCCATGGGAAGAAATAGGAGGAGGAGAAGTGGATTACAGTGGTTTTGGGTTTGCTAATAGAGATAGCTTGAAAATGAATGAAGGTTTTAGTGGTAATTTTGGTGAGTCTGCTTTTCAAGATGGCAAACAACAGAGGAATGAATAAAATAATCAAATAATGTCAAGCTTAAAGGTATAAACTGAATAAATAACAGATGGCTTAGATCAATTTTAAAGGATAAAGAAAGATAATCTATTCACTACAGAGTAAGATGAATTAAATAGACAGTTTAATGGTGCAGGAGGCAGATTTTTTGATGAATTTGAAGCTAATCAAGAAGTCTAAACTGACAATATGCATTTCAATAGCTTTGGAGCGCTTAAAGAAGACAAAAAATAAACTATTCAGACAGAGAAACATATTAATCCATCTGGCAAATTCACTGATGAAGAATTTTCCTATCAGCCACCAAGCAATTACTGGAGTGAAAAAACACACAAAGATCACGGCATTGATTTGCATAGATCCCCCTAATGGCAAAGAGAATAATCACTAAACAACTTGTTAAACAATTAAAATGAAGTATCTCAGGAAGCTTAAGAGTTAAGAGTTTCAAAGTTACAAAATAATTCTTAATTTTTCTCAGAAAATACGAAAAAGTAAAAATCCTAGGAATTCAAAAGTAAATTAGAACGATTGATAAAAGAAATGCGATTCATAAGCTATTTTCGATTCTTGGAATTATTAAATACTTTTTTTAATTTCTTGGATAATGTACAGGTGGTGGTCATTTTCAATAAAGTTTGGTTGAATTTTCTGACATAACCAAGAGTGATATCTCAAGGCAAGACTTTCATTTATTAAATTCTTTTATTAAAAGGAAAGAATACCGAGGAAGATTGCATCCTTTTCATAAAGAAACATTCTAAGTTCTCTAAGACTACAATGCCACCTTGTAGATTGTAAAACGGTTCAAGAAAGGGAATCTGAAATCGAAAGCACTGCTGATTTAGAATAGGGATTTTTAAGTTGGTGTCATCTCAGACAGGATTTTTGATACTAACACATAAAGATACCTCATTAAAACAGATATTTTCCTCAGAAACAAAGTATCCAAAGAATTTATCCATTCTTCTTCATTTTCTTAGGAAAAGTTCTTATTTTTGCTTTAATTACTTCAATCAGACTCAATACCCTTTTGAGAACTTCAATCTGGATTTTGAAAGCGATTACAGTAAGTTGATACGTCTCACGTTATGTACAGATATTTTTTTCAAAAGTTACTCTATTTTTTTGTTTTTTTATTATGAATGCCAAGCCTCCAATATCTACTTTAAGAACGATATCTTCCCTGAGGTTGTTGAAGCCAACCAGTAGCTTAAACTTTAATGTGTGATAAGCTACATAAGGACTCCTTTCAGTTTAATTAACGGAAATATCTCAGGGAGAATTAATGAAAAAGACATCGAATTTTCTTTGTTTCTTCCGAATCTTTTACCAAGATACTTCTTTTTTGTTGAATCTTGGAAGCACATGCAGCATTTCAGATAGAAATGGAGACAAAAGAGAGATCAAATCATCAAAAGTGATATATTTTCTATAAACAAACGAGTCATACGCACTCCAGCTTTCTTCAAAACATACTTACCAGAATTATCTGAGAACATGACCATAGATGAGTTTATTTTTCATAATAAAACCTACCCAGATGCTCCAATTAACTATAAGCTAAGGGGAGGCATTGAATTAGATCTCAAAGCAATAGACTACATGGTTAAGATCATTGTAAGACCGAATTACACTGCTGTTATTTAAGTCATCCCGTTCGCTGGATTTACTAACACAGCTGAAGCACTCATTGACCATTTAATTTTTCTCTTCGGAATGCAATGAAAGGCAAGATTATGCTAGCAGAAAAGATGTCAAAATAAGGGGGGAAAGTGACCCTTTGAAATAACTTTGTATGATTGTTGTTTTATTGGAATTTCTAAATAATGTTTTGGGCAAGATTTCAATTTAAAAGTAGACATCATAAATTAATGAATCAACAAATATTCTAAATTATCCTACTCAATGAAGCTTTAAAAATTGTAATTCCTCTGGGGAACTGCTTGAAATAAGATTGAGATGTATCTCTACAAACTTGGCTGTGTGCTCGCTTACAAAAGAGAAACATTTAAGGAAAGATTGGATAAAACTTCAAAGAACTGCTTCAATAATGCTTGGTTATTCATCTAAAGAAAAAAGACGGTAGTTTTGCAGCAAGAATGAGATTTTCTATATTTGTCTTCTTAATTGATAGATTTTTCCTTGTAGAATCAATGCTTAAAAGAAGTAATATGGATTTTGATATTCTGTTTGATATGTGTGCAGTTAGACATTCATGAAAAAAGGCTGAGAGTGATACTTTTAGACTTGAAAGAAGAAAAAAACAAACAAGTTACTTTCTTTCAATACATAAACATGCTTATTTTATTAGCTACTAAAATAAAATAATATGAGATCATGTTATCCCTCCTCAACGAACCTGCTTAAACAACACACGAATTTTTTCTTTCAAAAAAAAAATAAGACAAAACTTTGAAATTTTTTGATTAACTTCCTTTAAATACCAAGAATTGCTTAGGATTTATGGTTATTTGAAATTTAATATAACTTCCTAAATCTTTTCTATTCAACTAAACTATTTTTTTAGAATGATTTTTGTAATAGAATCTTAATGAAAATAACTTAAAACTATCCTCCACATCACACGAACAAACATGAACGCACGAAATTCCAATAGTTTTATTTGTTGGATTCATCAGAAGAGAAGAGCGAAGAGAGCGAGAACTGCACCGTAGACGATGTTAGCACTGAAGCAAGAGGTGGAACCAGTAGAAGTGGCAGTTGTGCAGGTAGCACAAGTGTTTACAGTGGTAGCATCGGAAGTAGAAGCCATGTAAGTGCCGGTAGCGCAAATAGTGCAAGCACCTGAGGTGGATGCAACGTAAGCAGTGGAAACATAATAACCAGCAGAGCAAGTTGAGCAGTAAGAGCTTGTGCAGGTAGTGCAACCATCAGATCCGGCAGTGCAGGCAGCAGTAGCGGTGGCAATGAAGATGGAGGCGATGAGAAGGAGGGAGATAAGCTTGGCCATTTTTATTTGAGTAATGTGAAATATTTTTTATTTATTTTTTTTTTTGTTTTATTGATTTTTCAGTTTGGAGTCCTCTGAGGGTAGTATTTGAACTAAAGAATCATAGTCTTTGAGAGGTTACTAAAAGCTAAATTAGAACAGATCAAGAAAATCCTTATTAATTTTAGTTTGTACTCTTAACTAGTTGGAGATTATTCTCTTTGGAGTTTTGTTAAATGTACAAATTGACTTGAAAATTTCTGCTGCTTTTTTATAAGGGGTTTATTTATGCTTTCTTATGAATTTTAGGGCTCTCTGTACCCTTTTCTTAGCCCTTTAAGGATACTAGACCCACTATGAAAAAATGTCTTTAGCTTAAATGGTCTTAAGATATTTCTCACTCTCTCTCTCACTCTTTCTTGAATGTGAATTCCAAAGAAAATTCATCAAATCAGGTGGATTTTTAATCAAACTAAAAACATGGAATATCCTTGATTTGTTATGAAAACACCTGACCCTTTCTGTTGGGGAAACATTTCAAATTATTAAATAATTTATATCTTCTAACGGTTTCACACCGCATATCTAAATAAAATGAGAAGATGCATCATTAATGTGCTTGAATTATAAACTCAAAATTGAAAACTACCAGGTTAATATGGCGGTTTTTAGTTTATTCTCAGTTTTTTTTGATAGCATAATGAACACAATTTGGAAAATAATGGGAAAACTATTTTTATTAAGTAATTTTATCCTTCATTATTTCATAATTTCAAAAGTATCATTTACACACGCAATAATGGAAAATCAACTCAATGAGAATAAATTGTATTTTTACATAAATAATCTATTATTTCTTGCATAAGTTAGAAAAAACTCATTTGTTATTTATGCTAGTAAAATATGATAAACAATTTCTATTTGTTTCATTCAAATTTGCCCTTTATGTTAGCCTCTCATGCTTTTCCCCCTTGAAAAGATACACCTTATCAGAGGAACTACGTTTGAATTATTGTGTGGCTCTCAATGAAAAACTCCAATTGATGCTTCAAGGTCAAAATTTGAATTTTGTTATGTATTAGCAGGCATGATTTACCTTTAATTATGTTGTAAACAATAGGGGAAAGGCTAATCATATAATTTCAGCCTGAATTCCTGGGGAAAATTATTAAAATCTGGCTAAAACAAAAAATAATTATTTTTTTTGATGTATTAAGACCTTCTCGAATCTAAATCTCCATTTTCACTCAAGACACAAGGGAGAAACGCAACTTATTTCCTGAGTCAATAGTCACTTGTTAATAAATTTTAGAAAACAGCTTGATTTTAGTTTTATCTGGAAACTACTATTCCATAGTTCTTCTTGTTTTTTTTCAGTATTTTCTTTATTTCACTTGCTCCATTCATCATTTTAGACCAAGCATAGAGATGTTAAGAGGACATGCTCAATAAATAGATAGAAATTACACAATGAAACAGTTTGCAAAAATAGAAAAACTTTTGAAATGATTGATCTAAACAATTAGACCAAACAAAAACTGCTTTTATTATCAGCTTACAAGGGGGGTACTAGATAATCAGCGAAAATAATCATTGAATTTGAAATGAGATATGTAAGTAATCTCTAATACAATTCAAGTAAAAATGCAAAATGAAAAAAAATGGAATAGTCTATGAGAAAATACAAAGAAGAATAATGCTAAACTCATAACTTTATCACTAAGAAATCTCAACAAAAGAGAAAAACATTCTCAGTTATGATAATTTTTTAGTTTACAGAGGTGGGTGACAAAGGGATTGCTGTTAATTTAATAAAAATGTGTAATTCGGGAGGGGGAAGGGTGAAGATATTTATCTATCTCTTTTATCTTTCGTACATTATTTTTCATAAACGTAATCACATCATCAAAGGGTCTGACATATTGTTACATAAACACTAAAAATCTCTATCAGCATAACCCTTGATTTAATTTACTCCTCATCAGTCTATGATTGATGCCTCTTGAAAAAGTGAATTATTCAAATAGACGTTCCTTTCCTTGCTTTGGTGAGCTTATTTTATCTTCATATGCTCGTCATAAGATAACCAAAAAAGTTAAATGACAGGACTAGATAAGTCTAAACAAAAGAAATGAAGAAAAAGTGATATTATTTTAACTATTTTATCTTTCCCTTTATGTAGAAATGCGCAAAACTCCAAAAATACAAAATGCTTTGCAGCTGCTAATTGAAATTTGAATTTTATTTGTAAAAAAACAGCCTTGGATATCTGAAAAAAGTGAAGGGGTTCTTATTAAAAGGAAGTCTTTATTTTTGTCTATTTGACTTGAAATGATTCCTAAAGGATAAACTGATAATCACAATAACAAAGTCAGAACAATCAAAGGACAGTAATTTCATTTGAAAAAAGCAAGCTTTGCTTTTTAAAATTATTATTTGTGGATACATAGCACCATCTTTCTCTAAGCTTGTAAGCATATTTTCATTTAACTTCTCATTTTATGTCTGAACCTATTTTTCAAGAATAGTTATCTGATTAATTCCGAGAATAATCAAATTGAAAATTAACCTTTTCTGCATTTAATTGAATTTGTAAATGTTCATTCATTAAGTTAAGACTGGCTATGGGGAAAGAGAAAGAATTAGCCTCAATATTATCTGTAAATTCGATAATCTCAGCCACTAGATTGAACTCATTCCTAAAAACATTCCAATTATTTCAATTCCCCTCTTCCCCCTCCCCAAATGAGATTTCTTTCTAAGAATGCTTTGCTTGTTCATTTATTTGATAATTTGACGGAGTACTTACATTTTAAGTAGTCAAAGGATAGTAGATTGAAATAAAATAGATAAACAATTTGAATAATATTTAGCTTTATTTTGTTTTTGCTTGTCTGCATTCAGGGGAAAAGGTGATTCTGCATCTTTTTTTATTGTTGTAAATGTTAAAGCAATCCATTATTTGGCCTTTTTGATATTCTTTTTCAAGGCAGTATTCAGATTGAAAGTCTTAGCTGATTTCAAGATATTTTTAGAAAACCTTTGAGTTCTCCTAGATGCATTGTTAAACTAACAACATTAGGATTTGAAATGAAACACAAACTGCTTTGCATATCAATAATCATGCAAGAATTATCATTTCCTATGCATACTATTTTTAACCAAAAATATTTTTAAATAACTTTCTCAATAACAAAATATAACAGTTTGTGATATTTAATGAATTCTTTTCTCTCTTTTAACATTTATTTCCATGAGCTTTGTGTTTTTCTAATCTTCTTTAATTATTTTTCAAAAAGGTTTATCTGTATATTTATGGAGGTCAATTTAAAACGAGCTCAACAACATGCAGTAAAAATCACCATTTAGGCAACGCATCCAAAGTCAAGACTATTCTCACAGCAAAGAGCAGTTGTAGAAACTATCTACTTAATCCCTCAATTATCTTATTTCAATTTAAATTAGGATAATAGCCTCTTTGCTAAAGTATCATGATTTTCTAGGAATAAATCGATTTTCTTTCAGGATGGATATTCAAACACTTAGAAAAACAATCCACCGCTGATTAGAATTCTTTCAAGTGAATTGATATCACTGCTAAGTTATTCAGCGCTCCGATGTGCAACGGATCTATGGAAAGACAATTTTCATACATTGCAACCGCTTGTCTTAAATTCTTCGATGAATAAAATAAATTTCCTAGATTGTACATCAGATTCGTTCCTTCGGGGTATTTTTTAATACTTTTCTTGAATATCTCTATGGCTTTGTCTGTATTGTTCATCGATACATATGCTAGTGCAAGGTTATTGTAGATATTTTGCTTAAACGATGATTTCAAGCCTAGACATTCATTGAGACTTTCGATTTCTAGCTCGAACTAATGTAAGCGATGCAGCGCAGTTGCCACACTAAACAAATATGTAGCATTTTTAGGATTAGCACAAGCAGCTTGCTTAAATAGCTTCAGCGATTCAACATAATCCTCCTTATGCAGCATAATCAGCCCTAATTCATGAAGATATTCAGGCTAATCGGGAGAAATAATAAGACAAATTTTGAAATGATTTATTGATTTTTCATATTCCTACAGTTATCGATAGACTCTAGCAATCTAGACATTGCAGGCTATTTTAATCTATTAAACTTTCATACTCCCAGTGGGTTCATCTTGGTCATTCCTAGACGCAAGAACCTACTCAAATGTTGCTAAAGCAGCCCACGAATCCTTCGATTTCAATTATAAATCACCTAGCTGCAGTAAAATAGTTTCTTTATGAGAACTACAATGTTCCAGCGCAGACTAGCAAATCTAAACAGCTTCTTGGAGTTTGCCTTATTTTTGTTTGATTGCAGAAAGCGATAAATATGCTTAGAAAAAGCAAACATTGGATTTTATTGATCTTTCATAAAATCTAGCTGCTGCGTTGATATCTCCTTTGCTCGCATAAGCTATGCCGAGGAGGAAGTTAGATTCTGTGTGATTTCGTTCATTATCAAGAGCTTGATTCAATGCGAGGATGGCTTTGTCTATGGATTTTTATTCAATGTAAAATGCACCTAGGTTTGCATGTAGCAACAATGAATTCTCTTCAAATTCTTCGAAGTTTGCTTTTTCATAGACTGCAATAGCTTTTTTGAGTTTATTTGCGTTTTTATACGCTACACCAAGATTAGTAGTGAGCTTGAGCGCTTCTTCGGAGGATTATTCTGATTTCAGAAGCGATTTGTAGATCTTTATTTCTGCTTTGTAATTCCCAAGTTTACGATGGATTATTGCAATAGATTCTTCGATTTATTTGTTTTCTTTATTGAGATTGAATGCTTCTTAGTACGAGACCAGTGCTTGAGCCAGATAATTCTGCTGCGAGAACAGATATCCTTGGACTGCATAGGTATCTGAAAGTGAAATGTATTGGTCTTCTAAGAGAGTTTTATCTTCGATTACTGGTAATTTTGAGGAGGTTTTATTATGGATATTTGATGATTTATCATTTTCATTTTCATTTCGTTATTTGAGTTCATGATATAATCTATCAACGTGAGATTAAGCAGAGGTGTATGATCTGAAATAAGCTAGAAGCTTGGATGATCGATGAAGCGCTTAGAGAGAATTAGGGAAATACGCAAGATATTAAAGGAAATAACTCAATGCTTCTTTTGGTCTAGCGATGGATTCATAAATTAACCCAATTTTCAGCTATGTTTATCCATAAGTTGGTTGTATTTTTAAGCATTTCTGTAATGATAAAATAGCTGAGAATGTATTCGAAAGACGTAAACTCACCAGAGCTAACACGTGATACGTCTAAACATCACTTGAACCAAAAGAAATCGACTGCTGAGCAGATTAAAATGCCTCTGAAGAACTACCTTCTTCTAATTACAGTTTAGACAACAATCCAAGGATCTTAGGGTTCCCTGGGTATGCTTAAAGACCTTTCTTGCATGTGTGGTAAGCTTTCGATTTCTCATCTGTTTTCGCTTCCGAAACTGCTAACTAATAATGAATAGTTTATTTCTATTCTTCAGAAAGTACAAAGCAAGCAGCAGAAGGAAGAAAACTAACTGATTCTAAGCTCAATACAGTCAGGTAGCTTAATTATGCTTGGTCATAGCGTTATTGTTCAAAATGCAGGTTTCCGAGATAAAAAAGAGCTACTTCACTTGAACTGAATGCTAAAATACATTCGTTAAGGATATTCTTAGATTCTTCGATTTTGTTGTCTTTTAATGCAAACAAACTTTAAAGGATTAAGATATCTTCTCTTTTAGAGCTTTTATCCTTAACAAGTGACATTCCTTTTTCGAAATATCTCCAGGCGTCCTAAGATCCCTTTTAGAGAAGATAAAATGCAAATACAAAGTAAGATTGCTCGTTAGTAGGATAGATCTTAATGCATTTCAATAACTGATGGGGGATCTCAGGTCTGCAGAGTTGCAAGTAGATTTTTGCTTTCAGGAGATAATAATCGTATTTAATGATGTTGGATTGAGAAATCATCTCAGGAGTTGAATCTTTTGGCAGTTTAAGAACTACAAATTTTCTAATTAACTTAAGTGAATCCATGAATTTTTTTTGGTAAAATGATATCTAAGCTAAGCGAAGATTTGTAAGTTACACTAAATACTAGTCATCACCTGATATTTCAGGCAATTTGGTTCTATACTCATAGTACTTAAAGCTCATAGGGAGATACGAACAGCTAGTAGAAGCTGCTTGGAAATATACGTCTCCTAGATATGAAAGAATATTTTTGTTTAACTAGAAGATATTGTAGAACTTATAAATGTAACTCTCATTTGGTATTATAGTATTATCCTTGTAGAATTATATTAATTTATTGAAATTTGATTAATTGGCAGAATCCACGTCGAGAGACTTCTTTAAATATTCCTCCGCTTTGTCAGGTTGATTTTTAGCAAGATAGTAACCGCTTAATCCACTGAGTACTCTCTCGTCTTTTGGGTTAGTTTTTAGACACCTCTCAAAGTAATCTAGTGCTTATTAAAGCTAATTATCCTTCAAATTACACTCACCAAGTCCTCTTAAAGCACCGTAGTGATTATGATCGAGTTGTTCTGTTTTCAGAAAAAGGCTTTTTCCCATCTCATAATCGCCTAAACCAAAATTGCATTCTCCTAAGAGATAATAAAGTTCTGGGTTTTTTGTCTCTTGGGGAAGTATTTTATCAAGAAACGACTTCGCTTCGGAGAATTCCTTCTTTCCAATGAAACATTTGGCATAGGCTAGCATAGCTCTTGGCTAATTTTTATCAATGTCAAGACTAATTTTGAGAATCTTTATGGCTTCCTCGATCTTCCCTCCTTGATGAAAAATCTCTCCTAATCTTGCAAGTGGTTCACTTTCAAACTCGATTTATCTAGGAGCTAATCCTGTTCTCCGTTTCTCAATCTTTTTTAAGAGATTATTCTACGCAAGAATTTCCTAATAATATGAGGTGTAATACGGTTAAGAAGCAGGTAATTATCCAGAATCAAAAAGATAATCTGCTACAGCTTTTTAATACAAGACATTCCCTGTATTTTTAAGCAATGATTTCTTAAGTGCTGTTAAGGTCTCCTCTGAACCTGTTCTTATGCACTCCATGCCATACAAATAGCAAGATGGAGGGTAGTTTTTATTTTTCTTAAGATTAATCTGTGAAAAATATAAATCCTTTTTCATCATAATCACTGCATTCCAATGTGCTAATTCTCGTTCAAATTTCTGATTGGTCTCCTTTGCAATTTCTTTCTTTAAAATATTATCTGCTTTTGTGTAATCCTTCACAGAAATATGCAATTCCACTAAAAGCATATCCAAACAAGTACGCCAATTTACAGGAGGATATTTTATTCTTTCTTTCTTCTGTTTCGATGATTCGCCTTGGAGAGCAAATCCGTTAGCTTCTTCAGCTTTTACCATAGCAGTTTTAATTTCTTGAAGTTCTTTGATCAATCCAACTGGATCTCTTCCGATTAAGAAGTCTATTTTGGCTTTTTATATTCTACATCCGTAGTTATTTTCAACTTCTGGTGATAATACCGTATCATCTTTTTCATTAGAGTTGAACAAACGCACTGAACCTAAACCTTATTCGACGTAATGCATGGCTGTTTGAGGATGCGAGCGAGAGACTAATATCGACTCACTTAGGAGAGCACATAAATCAGAGTCTGTAGTTTTTATTAGAAATTTTACATTTTTTTACTTAATCTAATTTATCTCTGTATTGTTCATTTAGTTCAAGAGATCCTACAGAATAATCTTAATTGTAGATGTTTTCAGTGCTACCTTAGTCAATCCTTCTACACACTCTGCGAGTGTAGAGGAACTTCTGCCATCTTTTAACTAAAGAAGACAAATTCCACGATAAAACTTAAACGAAAAATTTTTCTAGAAAGTTGGGGTAGAACTCAGCAAATAGAAAATATTATTAGCTTCACTTACCCGATTACTGAAAAGTAAGCATTTGGCATGAGCATATTAAACTAAATTCTCATCTTCTTTCTCCTTCAATCTATTGCTGACTTCAAAACACCTCAAAGCGGCTGAAAACTTGTTCGCTTTGTAATACGCTATGCCAAGGTAACCGTAGATCCCAGGTATTCTGTCACATGATCTAATGCATCGCTTTAAGAACCTCAGTGTTTCTAGGGGATTAGTCTTATTTTTTGTAAGGAGATCATTCTTTCCGAGTTGAAATAGAGCTTGAGCATGAAAAGGAGAAAGTTTAATTATTTCAAGAAGTTCCATTCGATATTAATCTATTTCTCCTGCTTTTAAGTAGAGATATGCAAGCCTAAACCGACTTGGGATATCCTCTGGTGTTAACTAAATTGATCTCTTGAGAAGATAAATAATTTCGGAAGAATTGTCTTCTCCTTCTTGTTGCAGGAAGATATCTGCTATTTTAAGGCATAAATGCGAGTTTTTGGGGAACTCACTCAAGATTGTGTTGAACAGGTTAATTGCTTATTTGGAGTCCTTCTTCTAACTCAGCAGCTACTTTCCTTCGGTGAACGCACAATTAGCAATATCTTCATATTTTTTTTTATATTTCTCATATGTTTCAACAACTCTTTGAAGGTTCTTATCATCACCTTTGTTTTCATAAATTCTAATCAGCCTTATAAAAGCATTTTCACTTTGAGAACGTTCCAGGACTTCAATAGCTTATTCTCCAAGCCCTGCTCTTTCTAATAGATCAAATAATCTCAAGCAGCTTTCACTATGATTCGGGCAAACTCGAATCTAATTCTCATACTGCTTTTTACCTTCTTCGTAGTTTTTTAGCTTTACGTAGTATTCCCCGAGGCAATGATAGACGTTTGGGTCGTTTGGTTAGAGTAATGCATATTATTTGTAGCTTTCACGGCTTAGATCATCCATACCTAAATTATGATATGATATCCCAAGTTCATAGGGAATCCTGCTTTTTGTTGGGTAATATGGAAACTTTTCTTAGCCCATATCAGAATCTGTTTTCTCATCAGAAGCTGCGAAATCAAGGCATTGATTGAAGAACTTCAAGGCTGCACTTTCATCTTGTTAGAATTCTCTTTTTTCCTTTCCACTCCAGAACAAAACTGCAGGATTGTTTGGTTCAATAGTTTAAGCTAAAGAGATATATTTCTCAGTTACGTTAAAACTTTTCATTTTAAAACCAATTCCAGCACACATGAGGATAGCTTCTATGTTTTTACCATCTCTTGCAAGTGCGTGTTCTGCAAATTCAAGAACTTTTTCTTTATTTTTAGCAGAATAAAATGCCTTTGGGATCTACCCATATGCATGCAAGAGTTGCTCTGCAAATACTTCTTTTCCAATAGATCGAGCTAATGACTCAGCAGATGCCAAAAAATCTGCTAAAGAAATGCTCACAGGATTCAGCCAAGCCCGTCTGTAGCTTGAATCTTTCAGCATTTCGAATTCATACTTATCTGCAAGTTTTTGAGCTTATTTGGTTATGATCTCTTTCTGGAAAAAGTTCATGATGCTTTCTAAACATGATTTAATCGCTAAATAAATCTCAGATTATGCTGTTTATGGTAGCATACTTTGAGAAATCTTCTTAATAACTTAAGAATTCCATTTTTATATGTCCCACAAATTCTCCTCATCTGTACTTAGATCCCTTCTTGAGCCACTATTATCCAGCGTCTCCTCCTTTCTTTGTGATCCCTTATTTTTAGAAACTTTTCCAAGTTACTTGGACTTTCTTGGAACTTTCTCTAATTCTTTGTCCTTTGTAATTTTCTCGATTTCAAGGAGATTCTCTCTTAACTGCCCCAGTGACATCCGCTTGACAGGGTTGTACTCAAGCAGCTTTACAGTCAAATCATTTAAAGTTAATGGCTCTTCTTTTTACTTTTTTAAGATCTCCTTTCTCTTCTCAGCGTCTTAAAGTGAAATTATATCTTGAATTGGATCATCTTTTAGAAAATATAACAGAATTCCTACAGCCCAAGAATCTGCTTTGTCTGAGTATTCAAAGTTATCTTAAATTTCGAAACCACCTGCTTAATCTAAAGTTTCTGGAGAATAAAAGAATAAACTGTCTTCTGTTAATGCTCTGACATACGATGAATATACGTGATCCTTGAAATCTTTTTGTTTTCTGAAAAACTAAGGAATCTGTAGAATAACAGAGTCATTTTCAAATGAAAGTCCTTATTAGATTTAGTTTGCAATGCACCATTATCCACTTGTCTAATAGTGTAAGAATTCTGAAATATCGATGATTTAAAGTAGAATGTTTGCTATTCTGCTGAGATTCACTACATTCTCTTGCTTTTCCATCCATTTCTACAAACTGGTTCCTTGCTTTTCAAAAACTAAATATTTTCGCTCATTGCTAGTCAAGATTTCTTTACACTCTGAATTAAACTACTTCTTTCCTTCAACTGAGTTGATTATTTTCATGTATGCGCTTAACTCTACTTACTCATCAGGTTCATTCATATTGCCTATCTCTTTTATAAGATATTTCTTCCCTTTCGTCTAATCAACCGCTTTGTAGACATCGCACCTTCCTCGCCAGTACCGTTGAGAATCTAGAATATTTTGAAGATTCTCGCTAACAAATGATCCTTGAGTGTCTTTTTCCATTTTTTTGTAATCCTTTCTCTCAACAATCCTAATTTTCTTGGTCCTTTTATTTTCCTTGTGTTTTCCCCTAATTATTTGTTGTATTTCTTCATCACAAATCCTTTGTTACAATATTCTTTTTTTGCATTAAACTTGTTTTCTTAAAGTGGATAGTTCCCATGCTAAGTCAAGTTTGTTAAGCATAGGTAAAGCGTCTTAGAAATAATCTTAATGCCTTGTTTAATGTAATTTAAAGTGATTTTTTTTGCCAATAACAGGTTCTAATAATAATTAGGAACTGAATGTATGAATAATGTAAAATTAATATTCATTGTTTAATTACAGATTAGAAACCATTTCTTTTTGGCGTATTATGGTTTAAACTACTAATTTGTTATGATAATTCAGTGGGTAAATATGCACTTTAAAAAAGAAATAGTATCAAATAATCATTATGTTTTTGATAAAGGTCAATTACAACCAGTCCTTTCTCGCTTAAATAAGCTCAAAAGAATTATATCAACAGAAATCAACAATAAGATCACTTCAATCCCCAAAAAGAGGATGTTTAAATATCAAATTCTCTCAGCGTTAAGCAAAACTAACAATGAAACATCCTCTAAAACCATCTCTCGCAACCAAAGCAACAATGAATAACCCTCTACTCGCATAAACACCCTTCCGATTACTAACTAACTCGGCAATAATTTTTCCAAAACCTTCTAAATGATCCAAGAACTCCTCAACAATAATACAATCTGCAACGTGATCATCTCATACTTGGATTTTCGTGATTTCAGCGCACTTGCATTGACGAACTCTCAATTGCGTATTGCTGTAAAATATTTCTTCTTTTCTTATTCTTACTCCTCTTAAATTTCGTCATTCGAATAAGATTTCAAAAGCTGTAAACTATTCTAAGAGTTTAAACTCTTTCTAGAGTTAAAAATAACTTTAACATCACCCTAAACTAACCTATCTTTCAAAGATCAAATCGTCCTCCTTTATGATAAACAAAACACCCAAGCACTTGAACTTATCCACTAAGGAATGCTCATTTAAGGCTTAATTTCTTCAAATAAAACTCTTCAAATAAACGAAGTGATACCTTTACTTATGACCCAAAACTTAGCTCTTACTTTTCCAGATATTTTTGAGCTAAAATCCTTGCATCTTCACAGATTTAGAGACATTTCTCCTAATCCGCCAGAAAATCAATATTTTAAATCTCTGAACTCATCAATGAATCGATTTCTAAAGGTCCTCCATCAGTATGTCATCATGCGCGTGTGCTTATCAGATCTTAAGTAAATCAAAGAAGCCATAACAGTAATCTAAAAAAGATCTAATAATACACTTCGCTTCACAAATTCCCCCATTCGCGGTATTTACTCCAGCATGGAACAAAAGTCTCACTAAATCTATGATCTACTCAGAAAGCAGCTCAAAACATATGCTAGATTACAGCAATTTGAATTATCAAGATTCCAAATCTTTTAACAATTTAAAATCCTCCCTTTGCGTAAGGGAGCAAAAACCATATTTGATTTGTCAAACAAGAATGTTTTCAGCAGTATCCTGCAATTCTTAGAAGCAGATACTCTAACCAACCTTCGATTATCTTCAAAAGGAATCAAAAGTTTTGTGGATAATTTCTTGGAAGAGAAGCTCCTTTCTCTTGAGAGGAATCAACTCGAAACGCTAAGGAATCTTGGATTTAGTGATGACTCTAAATTAACTCAGAAAGCTGAAGACGATTATCATTTTGATTACATTTATCAATTCCTGCTCGTTCCGCAGACTGTAAAGAGCTATAAAGAGAACAACATAAAACTGCTAATAACATTTCTTACACATTTACAGACTCGACATGACTCTGTGCTTGCAGAAGAAGGGTAATCACCTTGGAGATGGATATTTAACTTAGATATTTCTGATAATATCCATATTTTGCCATTCTTTCTAAGAGCAAATAATCAAATAGAGGAGACTATCATATTAATATCGTAATCTCAGTGGTATTTGAAAAAATTAAAAGAACTAAAAGATGTCTTCAAGTCCTGTTACAAGAGAGTACCTTGTACGGTGGATAATTCAATTCTAAATTATATTTTTCAAACGAGCAGGAAGATCCATCTGCTTAGGAGTGTCTTGAGTTATGCGACCAAGCCGATTGAGATTTTTAGATTAAATTAAATACAATCTCATTTGTTCTTAATAAGTCTAGGTAATTAGAAGAAATGAAAAAGAAAAAAAACATGCTATCTATTTTTTGGTTAACATACAAATAATTGCTTCATGCAGAAATAGACATATACCCTGTTAGCTAACTTGTATTTTGCAATTATCTTTTTGAGAGTCTCTCAAGAAAATAGCAAATTATGATATTTTATTATTATCTTAATTTCACCAGCTTGTTGGACTAGTTTTAACCCTAGAAAAACCATAATTATCTCTCTTATTAATTCTTACTTCCATATTTGATCATAGAAAATACAACAATGAATAAAAACCATTATCTTATTTGTACTGACAAAACCTAATTATTTGATATTCTTTTTTTTATATCAAAGCAACTCAATCGTGGGGAGAATATCATTCATTGTTTTTATTCTAAAATCAAAATAAAAACATAATAATTAATTTATTCAACTTTTTCAATAAATATTTTTAAAAAAAAAGTTTAAAGAACTTGAAAACGGACAAACATATTATGCTACAAAATGGGGATACCTTCAAGTAAATAAAAAAAGAAAGCGAAATGAGTTTTATCAGTCCAGATAAGGATCTTTTGAAAGTTGAAAGTCACACTAATTAAACTGAACAACTGCTGATTTCTAACTTGGAAAACGACCCAAACAATTAAAGTTGCTTCAATGACATCCTAAATTTTTATTTATCATCTTAGAAACTGCCTGAAGAAGAATTTTTGCTGAAATACAAGTCCCTTTATGTAAAAAATTCTAAAAATCTGTTATCTTTAGGGTAGATCTATTTCAACGCTGGATAGACATTACCTCAGTGTTTTAAACCAGCTTATGATTTCCTGACTGCACTGACGAAGCTAAAGAAAGAAGAACTTCTTCAAAGCTAACTAACCTCAGCAAATTTACTGCTAGCTAATATTTAATATTTTCATAAAAAACTCATATTATCCTTGGCAATCTTGAAGCAATGGAACCCTTCCAGAAATTATGAAGAAATCAAGAATAATACAGATAAGAATGTTATGTTTTCTGAAACGAAGTCATCAGAAAAAAAGGTTACTAAACATTTAAGACCCTTGACGCTTCAAGGATACATTAAGTTTGTCTTTTATTAATTGAACTTATATTCCAAAAAGAGGACATCTAAGAAAATTTCTATGGTTCTTGGCTCAGAGGAGACACTTCATTCACCCATGTTATCTCCTCCATCAATTCCGTTCTCCCTTCAAGAACTTTAAGAACTCTTCAATGCTCTCTATCTCTAAGCACGAATCGACATATATTACTAATAACAAGGAGCCATCAAGAAGCTCATTCGATGCATACATATCGATCCATCAAATCCATTACCTTATTTCACAATGGCATATTATTTGTTCTTACAACAAAGTAAAAATTCTTGGAAATTCTATGAAAGTGGTCAAGAAAAGCTAAGCCCTTAGAATTAAACCCCTGAGATAGCTTTGATATTGAGTGCCTTGCGTGCTGCTTAAGACTTCAAAATAAAAGAATCTGTTTAAATCTTGCAGGCTTCTGTAAAATAATACCCAAAAAGCGAAATGAGTTATTATTATATGGGAGAGTTGTTCATCCAGACAAAGGAATACAAACTAGCAGTCGAGAGCTATACCAAATGCTTAGAGAATATTTCTGAAGATTTGGATTCCTTGTCCTCCATGCTTATATCTAAGGAACAGAATATAAAATGTCGATGTAATTTAGCAACAGCTTTGTTCTTGGTCAGGAGGACAGTTGAAGCATTTTTTGTGATTGAAGAATGTCTGGTAACTGATGCCAATAATATTGAAGCTCAATTGATTAAATTAAGGATTTTAATGCAAAAAGATGATCATTTAAAGGCATTCGAACTAGCTAAGAGATTAACATTAGCTGATCCTAATTCTTCTATGTTTCTTTATCTTCTTGGATTAACCCAACTCAAAATGAAAAAACCTTTTTCTTCTATTATTTCATTCATGAAATGTAAGAAAATCAATCCAGAATTTCCAAATGTTTGTCTGAAAATAGCAGCGGTTTATGAGACAATTTCAAGGCCTCAACTAGCTCTTGAGTTTTTGATGAAGCATCTCATTTATTGTCCGAATTCTAAGCTTGCATTGTTACGTTCTTCAAAGCTGCTAGCATACTTTGGAAAACCCAAACTAGCACGGGTACATTTAGATAAACTATTTGAACTTCTAGCTAGCCCAGTATTGTAGAAAAATCGAAGTGTTGATAGACTATTTGAGTCTATTTTAAGTCCTGATGAAGATAATGTGGAATTGGCAGAAGCATTGTAAGTTGAAGGATATTTGTTTGAAAAGGAATCGAATTATCTTGCTGCTATTGGTTCATTTCAGAAAGCCTTTCAGCTCAATCCAATAGAGGAAATACTCTTTTTAATGGCAGAAATTTTCTCAAAGCTTGAAAATACAAAAGAAGAAATCAAAAAATATGAAATTCTTCTGAAAATTAGTGATTCTTCAGGCAGCAAAGTGAAGTCATATTTGGTAAATCTTGGGAATGCATTTCGAAAGGATAATCAACTCTAAAATGCGATAGATACATTCAACAAGGCAATTCAGACAGCTAAACAAGAAGGAGAAGAAGAATCTCCTGATATTTTAGCTAATTTAAGTGAATGTTTCATTGTGAAAAATGACTTTGATCAAGCGATTAAGTTGCTATTGAGGGGAATCTCCCATGATAGATTTCACACGGAATCATATTTTCTTCTAGGAATAGCTTATAAATCCAAAGGAGACAGCATGAATGCGCTTAAATAATTTGAAAAATCAATCAAAACTGACCTTAATTTCGCTGTTGGATTTTTAAATTTAGCAATTCTTAAAAGAGAACTAGGAATGCTGGGTGAGGCTATTTCAGTCTGCTAACAAGGATTGTAGCATTCACCTAGAAGTCTTTATTTGCAATAGTATCTGGGAGATTGCCTACTACAAGCTAAAGATCCTTTCTAAGCGTTAGCTCTTTTTGAGAATATTGTGAATTAGATCACAAAGGATATAATTAACCAAGGAGACATTACTGTTGTTGAGCCTAAACATACCAAAATCCTTGTGTCTTGTAATATATAAATCTCAAGAGTTTATTGCCTTCTTCAAGAACATACTAATGCAATAAATCATCTGAAAAAATAACTAAAAGTATCTCCCAATCAACCAGATTATCTTCACGAACTAGGGAGACTTATTTTGTTGAACGGCGACAAGTCAGCCATATTTGAAGCCTTAGGATATATTGCAAAACTAGTAAGCTTGTGCCCAAATAATCCAATATATTTCATGACTTTAGCTGAAACCTACCATTAAGCTCGCTAGTTTCAAGAGGAGATCCAAACCTTGATGTAATGCATGAAGCTTAAACCGATATTTATGAATTAAATCTTCAACAATCTAGCCGTGGCTTATTCTGAAACTAACTAAACATAGAAAGCACTGGATGTTTATTAGAGAAGTTTATAAATTAATGCAGATTAAGAAGTTGTATATTTCAACATTGGAAATCTGTATTTGTAAAAGTTAAATGACATAAAAGAAGCTCGGGAATCTTTCGAGAAATGCCTGAGGATAAATTCAACCCATCTAGGAGCATTAAATAACTTAGCAGGTATTTTCATTAAGACAAAATAATTTGATTTAGCAATAGATTGTATTCGTGAATGCCTCAAATTAGCCCCTCAAAAAAAAGGATAATTTTTCCCAATGCTTAAATTGCTTCTTAAAAAAGGAAATTGAAGAAATAATAATCATAATAATGAAGTAAGTTCATTTTTGGCATTTTTAAGTGTAAATCATTTCAAAGAATGCTACTAAAAAAAACGATTTTTTACGTCTCTCAAAGAAATCCACAATTTAATGAAAAAAGGGTATCTTTGAATATGGCACTGGAGATTAGAGGCATGAAAGCATTATGTTATTCTTTTGATTGGTTAAAAAGTTCCTAGTTTAAGTTAAACTCTGCTTTTTTAAAAAATAAAGCAGTAAATTAATTTTATTAACTTGAACAAAAACTCTAAAGTTCTACAAACAAACACAATTAAAAGGTTATATTAGAGTTACCTTAATTTATTAAATGAATTTAATTACATTTGCCCTCAGACTTTTTTACATTAAACATGCCCCATAACATTCCCATTTTTAAAGGAAGAGACGGTCATTGGAAGGCATAGATTGGGCTTAAATAATCAAAAGTAAGCCTGTGTAAAAAAAACTTTTATCTCTAGATAAAGATGATGAGTAATTTATTAAATGGTTGTTTTCATTTTTGACAATTATCAGGGAAAATGTTACCCATTTTAAATGAAAAAAGACATAGATCCGTTAGCATCCACAGAACATTTCTTGCTGAACATTAAAACTCACAATACTGAAAAAAAAATTCGTTATTTACTTGATCCGATTAGTTCAGGAATAATTTGCAAAACAAAAAAACACCAAAATTATTTCCAAATTTATTTGTCATATCTCCTCTCATAATCCCTTAAATTCTTAGAAGTTTCACCGAAGAACATCCTCTAGTGAAGCATTTGATTTAAATTGAGTTAGAAACCAACTTTTCTTTGAGTTGAAATGAATTTGTCCGCTGATTGTGCGAATGTATTTCCTTTTGTACCCTAAAAAATGAATGGAATGATAATTTTTCTATGAATTGAAATAATAATCTAAATTCAAGATTTCTATCAGCTAAATTGAAGAGAATTAAACCCTTACACAAACAATAATTTATCTATCTCTATTAAGGGAATAATACTAATAATGAATTATTTTGCCTTCCCTTCCACATATTGAATGATGAACTTGTTTGTTCTTCAATAATTCCAAACAACATACATATTTACTGTATTTTAATAAGCCTTATTGGGATGTTATGTAGGCTGATGATTTAAAAGCTTCAAAGTCATTTCTTTATGCATTCATTATTTAAACAATTTTCAGTTTTCTTGCACATAAAAGGAAGACAGAATCGAGGAATACTGTTTCAGAGAAGGCTGGTGAAGTCACAGAGTTCTTAGATGAAGACAGAAAAGATTTCTATCCAGCAAGAGTCTGTGCAGTCAAGACAAGAATGACAGGTGCAAGGAGCATGAAATTTTTGATGTTCATTTCGAAGATTGGATTTATATTTTATTTGTTGGAAGTTAAAAAATTTTTTTTAAATAAGTTATCCTTCCTCATCTTTAAACTGCTCTAATAATAATTCAGAAAATTCAAACTAAAAAGAACAAGGAGAATATTCTAGATTAAGGTGTTTTGAATCTCAGGATTAACCTGAAATAATTTGTGATCCTTTGACAATCTAACTTTTAATGAAGTTTTCTTTCAAATCTATTTTCTCCTTCGACGCTATCTTTAAGATTATTTCATACAAAAAATCTATTTGTTTCCTTAATTAATCATGGCCTAAAAAAAAAATCTTCTTCTCCTTAATATTTTTAAGTCCATAAAATTTCATTAATTTATTTATTTTTCTTTCCCTTTGTTGCTTTATTATCATGTTTAATCTTCAATACTTTCCAAAACAACTCAAACAACAAAAAGTTTTTATGTAAAAAACTAGCCCTTATTTGCATGTCATGTAAATATGTAAACTGAAGAATATCAAACCATTAAATCAATTTGGTACGCAGTAACCATTTCTGCATACATAGCCAACATGCTTCTTGCATACAATAGGAATACAGCGATTAGGAACACGTTTTTCAGAAAAGGCTGTTGAAGTCACAGAAGTCTTAGATGAAGGCAGAAAAGTTTTCTATCCAGCAAGAGTCGGTGCAGTCAAGACAAGGATGAATAGTGCAAGGAGCAAGAAGTTTTTGATGTTCATTTCAAATTTGGGATTTGTATTTATTTTTGTTGGATGTTAAAAATAAGTTATCCTTCTTCGCTTTAAAATTACTGTGAAGAGAGATAACATTAAAAAGGATGGGAGTTCCACAAAAACAAACAAATAAAATCATGAATTAAATAGAAGAAAAGCAATGCAGAAAATTCAAATTAATGAACAAGGAGAATATTCTTGATTAAGGTGTACTGAATCTCAGGTTCAATATGAAATAATTTCTGTCCCTTTGATAATCCAACTTTTAATGAAGTTATCTTTCAAATATATTTTATCCTTAAGCGCTATCTTTAAGATTAACTTCATACACATAAAGCTATTTGTTTCCTTTGCTCATCAAAGGGTGCTAAAACCTAAAAAAACGATTCTTTTTCTCCTTTATATTTTTAAGTATTATCAGAATATAATAATGAAGGGACTGTAAGGAGATTGATTTGCATTTCAAACTATTTATCGTTCATCATTAATCACTGGATTAATATTTTTGTGGGAAGTTTAACAAAACGATATTCTTCTGCAAGGAATAATAAAAAATAAAGAAAAGTGGGAGTAATTAAAACTGCTGCTTGCCATAAAAAATCTTTGAAGTTTACTGAAGGATAACTAAAACTTATTATTTTAAAGCCTTCAAAACATATGTAATAGCTTAATAAAGCGGCAGGAATAAAGTTACATTGAAGGAAGATTTAACAAAGACAAATAATAATACCTATGATTCGATGTAATAAATTGATTTCATTTAAACAACATGAATATCTCAATTTTCTTTTTTGCGAAGTTAGCTTTAGTTAAATTAACAAATAATTGAGATATTTCTTCTAGTATCCAGTGGAGGGGGTTTTTTACGAATATTAATATCTAAAAAAAAATCAGGCTTATTTTATGAGCAGAGGGGAGGAATTAATAAAAGGAACACTAAATGGGGTCTTTTTAGGTTACGTTTTCAAAGGAACTAAACTGAATGTAATGAAAATTATTTTACGAGATTAATTTTTTTTTAAGATTATGAATGGTAATATCATACAGAAGAATTAGAGTGAATTTCTGGATTCTAATTTGGTTTATTTGTGCTTATAAATACTAATTTTTTAGATGCACGTAGAATTACCATGACTTAAAAAATAATTAATTTTCAACCTCTACATTTACTTTAAATAATCAAAAATATCAAGAAAAAGATTTTTCATATTTTTTGTGTTTTTTTCTTTCTTTTAAACAGTTAATTGGATGTTATTATCATTCATTCTATCGTTTTTAACCAAAATAAACAAACTAATTGCCAAAGAAAGTTAAAAATTAGAAGGGGAGAGGTGGGTGATATTGATTCTTTACTTGATCATAATTTGAGGATGTGTTGTTTAGATGACTCTTTATTTATTATTTTCATATTAATTTGTTAAAATCTCTTTTCATAATACCCTTTGTTTATTTTAGAAACCTCACAGATGGATATCTTTTTGCAAAACAACAATTAAAGAGTATGAGATTTTACTCTTTTATAAATTAACATCTCTCTCTCTCTCTCTATTTATGGAATACAATTTCATTAATTTCTTTAATTATTTTCTCTTTAATTAAACATAATTTATAAAAAATGAGTTATTCTTTGTCACTTATTAAGCATGCAAAAAAGAAAGAAAACTATTAAAATCGTTGAGAATTTCTAAAGCAAAAACAAAATCAATTCAATAGAAGAAAAGTCATGAGAAAAATATGAATTTTAAGATATTTAAAAAGTGAAAAATTGTAGATGCGAGATTCACCTTTGCATTATTTTTATCTTCAAAATCCAAATAATATCGAGTATTTAGTCATAATTTTTTTAGAAAAAGTTTTCAATTGCAGAAACTATTTACTAAATCAAGAAACTGAGGAAATTAAAAAAATTACATACAATTTGTGGTAACAGATTGAAATTAGTAATTAATTTGTGGGAGGTTATACTATGAATCATTTGGAGATGATAATCAAAAATCAGAAGTGTCAGAGTGAACTTAGCTTAAATTATTTGTTCATATTAAGAACAAGCTGATAAAATTAACTTATTTCTGTGAATTTCACAGCTTTCCACTTCATATCCAAATAATAATATGGGAAGTATTTGCTTCTTAATTATCGAGTTTCTATTTCACTAAAGACAGCTTAATTTTACAAAAGAAGAATATTTCATTGGGGAACTTTTAAGAAAGCACCTAACTAAAGTAGCTGAATTGAGACTATTTTGAGAGAAAACAAAAATTAAACTAAATAACGACATATTCAAATGCGGTTTTACTGCTTTTTAGTATCCCAGTTCTCTTAGGAATTTAAAATATTTAACTCCATAGCATTTGAATAATCTCGGCATAAATTCTTGCTTTTTGCATGCAAAGGAAGTTTTCAAATACATACAGACATAATTTTAAGATTTCATTTTTCCATTATTCTTGTTTTTCTTATTTTTATTAGATAATTCTATAAGAATATCAACAATAAATTAGAATTTTAGCTTAAACATCATATTTTTAAAACTAATTTTTTTCTATTTTGAGGAACATTAGAGAAGTAAAGTTACCAGTACATCTTATGTTCTTATGGATAGGCTTAGAAAGGAGTTAAGAACAACAATGTATTTAATCCCAATATCTTTAGTTTAATTAGTTTTGATTAGATCAAAAAAATCAGCGAGAGAAAACTAAAACGTAGAAGCTTCAAAGTAAATGTATATTTTGATTTTAATGTCTTAATGTACAGAGAAGCTGATTTCATTCTAATAATAGTTTTTGACTTCCACATAAACAGAATAATAATAAAAATTACAGTTAATCTGAAATAATTTTTTCTTCTTCAATTAACTATTAATGGATAGTTCTGCACAAATTTCAACTCAATTATCAACACCTGACCCTCCTACTAAGAGAAGTGAAAATGAAAGTAAATATTTGTCGTTATCGATGAAAATAAGGAAGCAGCACCTAAATAATAAAGAGAAAAGAAATAAACTGAGCAATTAATTACTCACTTTTATTCACGAGTTGGTGAAGGAAACTGAACAGATACTTTAGGAGAAACACACTCTGGAAGAAAAAAAACTGCTTTGTTGGTTAATTACTATCTGCATAGCAGTACAGCAGGATATGCTTGCCACATTTTTTAGATGCTGTTGGATAGGTTTAAATCTTCTTTTTTTCTCTATTTTCACCTTTTTACTACTTATCATTTACAATCTCAAATATTTTCTGCTGCTCACAACTATTGAACAAATTGCTCTACAGAACTTTAATTCTTGAATCCTCTATTCTTCATCAATTTCAGGTTCTTGCCTTAATTAATGTGATATTATTTATAATGTAACTAACTCCAATTACTACAATAATATTTTATTATTTTGCCTCTGCAACTGTCATTATTACTGCAAAAAATGCTCGCTTCAATACAAACATTATTTTATGAGCTTTTCTTGCTTTTTATTTCATTCTTTATGAATCAAAAAAGGAATTATTGAAATTTTATAATTTAGCTTTGTCTGAGCGATGTAGAGGATAGTTTTAAAAAAAATGCATTGAAATTTTATTCTTATTTGGAGAACTATTTGCTTAATTAGAAGTAGAATAATTTCTTTAAAAATTTTGAGGAAAAAGGTTTGTTTTATAAAATTTTGTTAAAGTAAATTTAAGGGCTTTCAATTTGACTTTGAAAAGCTTTGTTTTCGCTTTTTGAATGGGAATAGAAGAGGAAACAAAGTAAAAAGGAGATGGATTTAGAATGGTAGTCGATCATTTGAGAACTAGCTTCTTACTGATATGAACAGTTATTCAGATACTCTTTGTAAATTAATTGAAGATGTTTAATTCTGCAGTCTAGAAATTAAAAATTATAAATCCCTTCAAATTCTTGCTTTAATTAGAAGTAACTTTCATAACATAATTTAATTTCCACAAAGAATATTACACAATACAAACAGGGATAATCTAAACTTTTAAAGAATTCTTTAGCAAGCTATTCCAGTTCAGATTGAAAACTCATGGTTTAATAGCACAAAGCAGATTGATATCATGATTAACTGATGAACTATGTGACTTTAAGAGCTTTTTTAAGTCTACTTATCAAACAATTTATTCAAGCTGCATATCTTTGGAACTCTATCTCCTATAATTTTATGTCAATAAACCCTGTTTTAAGGGAAAGAGTAACATTAAAAAATATTTGGATAACCACAACAACAAAAAGAAAATAGAAACCCTCTTTTCTTGTAAATAATAAAAAGAACTTAGGTTCATTATTCGAGAAATTAAATAGCTCCTAAATTCTGAGAACTGAGAAAAGATAGGAATTCAAGATATTTAGATATTACCTAATATTAGAGAATTTTTCTTTCGATCAAGTGATTATATTTAAAACACATTTGCATTTCTAATTTTACAATATCTTCTCCAATAAAAGATAACATTTATTGCTAAAATGGCTTACTTTTTTGGATCTACCGAGGTCTCCCTGTTTGAAGTTGGAAAGAACAGAAGATTAAATTAATAGTTATCTTTGTTTTTTGTGCAAAAAAGATTGCCAAATTGGTTCAGGAAATTATTCACGATTAGTTTTTAATAAAATTATTTAGATTGATTGCTTTGCTTATTGCTGTTTGTGTATGATCAAGTGAATGCTTTCAGCCACAAAAATAAGTTTAGATAAAGAAGGAAAAAACTCAAATATTAATTTTTTATAAGAGCTAATAACTTTTAATACTTTCTCAGTAGTGTTGTTACAAAATTAGAATCATCAATCCAAAAAATAGCCTTTGGTTTTGGAGTGAATTCCAAACAGCCGATAGAAAGGTATTGAGGCTTTTAAAAATAATCTGAAATATTATTATTAACTCATTTACAAACTCCCAATCTGTAAATAATAAATGTTTTCGTCTGGCAAGACTACTTTCACTAAAAACAACAAAAACAATGATAAAACTTTATTCAAGCTCAGAGAATATTCCATATCTTAAATATTTTTTTTGAGAGAAATAAACATGTTTTGTTTAGCTTTTAAACTACTGTTATTATGTGTTGGAAAAGACTTCCAGAGTTCTTCTGCTAAAAAAATGTGAAATTGTAGGGGAGATGAAGAAATGAGTTATAGTTAAAATTCAAGATTCTAAGAAAATAATAGGATTAATGATGATACTAAAGATAGTAAAACTGGTAAAGGTTATTCTTGTTTGGCTGAAAAAAATCAAGCGAATTTAATTACTAATACAATTAAAGAATTAACAAATTTTCAACAAGAAAATTCTGGAATGTTATTAATTTCGATTATTTTAATGTTTAATACAAAAATGCTCAAGCATAAGTTCTATTTTGGTTAAAATAAGATACACACAAAAACACAAAATGCTTAAAATCGCAGATTGAAGTTTCAAATCCTATGGTTTTTAATCCAAAACTCTTTCTGAAATAATTAATTTATTTTATGAAATTGAAACTTTCCAAAACGGAGAGCTTCCAGTCACTAATGAGAATTGCTGTAAATTGCTAGGAAGATACTTATAGTTAGCTGGTTTGTTATGGAGTTTATTAAAAGAATATTTCAAAGGAAGAGATAGATAATATCCTTTTCTAGTAAAGCTCTGATGGGAATTGAGAAAAAAATATTTAAATCTAACGGATTTAATGAGTTTGTATCATAAACATGGCATAAGACTTTAAGACTGTAATTAATTGTTGATAAAGAGAAAGCCCTTTTCTCCATAAATATTGGTTTTGATGGATAAAAACTATTGAGAACAGAAGTTTGTTAAATTTTGCTTAAACATATTATCACCAAGTGTGTTTTGGGTAAGGAATTATTGAAATTTCTTAACCCAGTAAGCTAACTCTAAGGATAGAGGCAACAGTAGCTGGTTGTGGACATAGTTTAACATTTTTCTTAAAGAAACGTTTGAATTGATTGAATCACTGAGAAATATCTAAAAGAATTTTTTGCTAAATGGAACTAGAACAAGATATATGTATGCATCAAAGTGTATCCAAGGTAAAAGACGCTTCAATGATATTTTTGGCTTCTAATTACCAAGCAGAGGCAATGCCTGAGCAATCATTTTGCTGAAATTCAAATCTTTATCTTTGCAAGGCAATTGAGACAGATTAAGAATAATCTCTTAATATTTAAGCCAAATTAAGTGAATGTTTCATTGTAATAAAATTGACCATAATCAAGCTATCAGATTGCTATTTAGGGGGATTTCTTATAAAAGATCTTGAACGGAGTTCTATTTTCTCCCTTAGAATAATTCCACAAAGAGAAAACAGACATCATAACTGTACAGATAATTTTGAAAAATCAACTAAAACTGAGTTTTATTTAGCTACTGGATTTTTAGACTAAGCGATTCTTAAAAGTGAATTAGGAATGCTTGGTGAGGGTATCTTTATCTGCTAACAAGGACTAGAAGTTTCTCCAAAGTGCCATTCTTTAACTCCAAGCTAAAAATATCCATTTTCCATATCTAACTCATTAGCTTCAACAATAAATACACACCTGGATTAACAAATTAAATCTTCAAAACCTATAGCAGCTGCTTCTCCTAAGCTAACCAAACCACACTGACAAAACACTAAATGTTGATCATAGAATTCTCTCAATCAAAGAAGATGTAGTATTTATTCATGTCAACAGTGAAAAACCTTATGTTTTACCTATTAAAATGCACAATAGTACTACTAAAAACTTACACGAACTCCCATGCGATAAATCAAATCTTTCTTAAAGCCTTGAATATTATCCCAAGAGTATTCATATGAAAAAATATAATTTTGAAAGAGCCAGTTTATTAATTTTTTTTTTCAATCTTTAATCGCGATCGTTCTCTTTTCTCCCCCTCTCTTTCCATCTCATTGAAATAACAAAAATAAATTCAAATTCCTCTGATTTCTCTGGAACTTGAAAATAATAATCACACATTGACAATATTGATGAATTATTGTTTGTTTTTCGAAATTCTTTCAAGTTAGTGAAGAGTTTATGTTTTTTATTAGCGAAAGAACAACTAAAAAACAATTTTTGTCTATTATTATTTTTTATGCTAAGATATAAATAGTTAATAATAAGCACTTAAACCCTTTTTATTTATTTATTGAAAACAAAAAAGGGAAATAGTTTCTTTATTTTTACCCCCGTTTTCCAGTTTTCCATAAGGATTATTTATCCTCAAAAAGAAATAATTAAATTATCTTTGAAAATCAATATTTGTAAGTATTAAATGCCTAATTCCCCATAATACTTCAAAGACATAGATATTTTATTTAGTTATTATTGATATTTGTTTCTGTTTCATTTCCGCAATAAGATGCTTCTCCGAAAGGTATTTTTCTCTCAAAACTAGCAATACCCTATCTATTAAAATAGCAATTTATCTTAATATCACTTAAAATTTATTTTTACAGAATATATGTTAAATGTGTATTTTGTAATATACAAAAAGTAGCGATTTGTATCACTTTGTAAAGCATTCAAGAAGGCAAGAAAAGAACAAGCAGTGAGAGAAAAGAGTATGGCTTGAAATACATCTATTAAATTATTTGGAATAAAAATATTTCAATTTAAATGTTAAACAAAAGTACATATTCTCTTATTCAGCACTCTCTAAAACAATGTTTTATTCAATCAACAAGTATTCAATAAGTTTTCATTATGAAACTAAATATGGTAAGTCTATCGAGGTAAAAAGGTGAGGGAAAAAGCAAAGAAGAATGAATGATATTAAAAACTATCAATGATTAATTCTTCCCCCTTGGAAAAAATAAAAATTAAACAAAAAAAGAAGGGGGGGAGGAGGGAGAAAGATATTTGAAGGATTAATAAGTTCAATCTAATAGCTGAGCTCAAATAGTGTCTCGTTGAAAATACTTCTCTCACTTTTCTTCAATCTGATAGATGAGAATTCAAATTTATTTGATCTTTCGATAATTTCTTAATTTATGAGAAAGATGTATTCAATTTTGATGTTTCCAAATGTTTAATGATTTTTGAAGAATAATAAAGAATGTTGGTGGATGATGTACTAGACTAGACTAGTCGATATGAAGTATGACAGAGAAATGGAGGAAAATATTTTAAATACATGTTATTTAAGGATATCAGATAACGAAAGAATAAAAATAATTGATCACCTAGTATTATTGGGAGTGAAAGTACGCACTGATCATAGAGGGAGAATGCTGTTTTTCGTATGAAAAATTAAAAAAGATTGTGTGGTCTAATTCAAGGGAATCTTAAGCCTGAATTCTGTTATGAAGATTTGAAAGAGGCTTTTTAATTGTTTTTTTCTTCTCAATGAAACGAAAATAAAATGAAATGAGAGTACTAAAATACTTCTAGCTTCCTTTCAACAACTTAGGTTTAGCTGATTTCTCTAATAAAATTATTATTAATCCCTCTTATGATATGATTCTAAACGAAACAGACCTATAACATACCCAAATATGAACAAAACCAAGAAAGAAGCCCTGATGAAATCAGAAGAAA